>ERZ856578.43-NODE-43-length-197360-cov-12.407425_pt1 | contig 197360 bp, 153 predicted proteins | sample MGYA00514384_ERZ856578 | MGnify/ENA primary metagenome ERZ856578 (study PRJEB29103, sample SAMN06111958) | human gut metagenome | biome: human gut; feature: ankylosing spondylitis patient; material: healthy_person | host: Homo sapiens | place: China:Hangzhou... | reverse complement strand
GTCTCGATCTTGTACTTATTGCCTGCTTTATAGATGTTTTTCTCATCATTTTCGGAACAGACTATCCGCACGTGTTCAGGCGGGATATCCAAATCGTAGGCGATATTTACCGATGTATTGACGCTGTTGATGAAGATGTGTAGGTTGATATCCGTTTCTCCGGTTATATGCTCCGTATAATTCTGCCTTACCAGTTCGGTCAAGGATTTTTGCACGCTCCTCACCGGGATTAGCCGGATGTGCTTTTGTTCCGTTTCTTCCCATTCTACCTTTACGATAGGATAGCCTTCCAGTTCTCTGAGTAGTGACAGTCCATGTAAAGGAGTTGCTGTCATGAAACATTTGTTGTCGTACTTCGCCGCGTTGGACATTACTTTTCGCATGGTGTGCGGTTTCAATTTGTACCAGTAGGCCAACATATGGTATTCGTCTACCAGTACTTGCGCATTGTTATACGGGTTGAAATGCAGGGATTCTAGCCAGCATCCCGTCTTCAGGAACGAATCGTAAGTAGACATGATTTTCAAAGGATGTTTTTTGCCCCATACCCTTCGGCAGTAATCAGCAAATTCTTCGTAACAGACGCCAGCGTGGACACCCAATATTTCGTAGCTATCCTTTCCCGCTTGAGCCAGCTTGTTTTTGATCAGGTTCACCATCGGAACCAGTACAATGTAGTTTTTGTCGTTGCAGAGGGCTATCGTTGTTCCTCCGCAGCCTGTTTTGCCTTTGTCGAACAAACAGTTCATCGGCAAGTCTTTCATTTTCTCCGCCAAGTACCTTGTACCGCCCGGAGCGTAAATAATCTTCCCCTCTTGGGGGTTTTCCATATCCATAAAATTATTTTGAAATTAGGATAAAACATTCCCTCCCTCCGCACTTGAAAGGTGTTATCTAATGTGGCAACGAGGTGCGGAATACGCTTTTGGCTTGCGTTTTAAGGTGGTCGGTTCAGGGATTTTGCAATAGATATATATTGCTTCCCCATCGGGAGTCCCTGTAAAAAAGCGGTAAAAGTAGGTGGTGGTGGTTAGCCGTTTGTCTGGTAGAAGATGGACTTGTGGTTTTGCCTCTTGCGCAAAATTACCATGAGTGCAAATATATAAAATTTTTAATGAAAAAGCAAGTCTGTTGGTGTAAATATATTGCCAATGTTGAGGATTTAACATTAAACGTCGAGATACAAAAATCCCCTCCTTTGGAGGGAGGGGACTTGTCTTAAATGTTATTTTCTGTCTTATTGTCAAGCTTACCAGATAATACCTTTAACCGAGTCTCAAAGCTATCTTTTGCTCTTTTAGATGCCACACAAAACAACCCATACAAAGAGGCCAATACACATGTAATAATCGGTAGTGGGTCTGAACCATTTATCAGGGATGCAATGGACATCGCAAGAACGTTGATGATAACAGCAAGCAAAAAAGCGTATTTGAGGTTCAAGCGAAAATGCCACAAGTTATCATACCGTTCGATGTATTGTTCATAAAATCGCGTGTTCTTTTTAAACACCTTAATTTCTTTTTTCAATAATAGTCGATCTTTCCGACGTCCAATCAAGAACCCTCCCTTGAGGCAAGAAACACATGTACACAAAGCCATACAACACTGACCTAATAAATATAACACTCCGATAAAAATAGCCCATCGGCAAGGTACATCTTTTAGGTTTTCGTACACCTGTGTGTCATACAGGTAATCCAAGTATGCCAAGTCCAACAGCACTACCAGACCGGGTATCATGTAGATCATGACATCCCGGCCCAAGTGCTTGAATATTTTGGAAAGGCCGTCTAATACAGTGCCCATATCCTTATTTTTCGATGATTTGCGCAGATTCAGGGTAATACCACCGATCCGGTTTAACCCATCCTTTCCAGACATAAAGAGTTTTTAAAGAGCCTGAATAGTTAATAAGATTTAATTCTTTTAAATTCCTACACGTACTAACATCCAAACTTGTAATCGATTTTGAACTACAATGTAACTCTTCCAAAAGAGTACACTTCGACAGATCCAATGAAATAAGATTCTTAGAAGATATTGTTAAATATTTCAATTTCGGGCACTTAGCAACATCCAGAGAAGTAAATACAGACGATTCCGCTGTCAGATATTCTAAGTGTGGCTTATTCCCTAGTATCAAACTTCTAAGTTTAGGTTTATTCCCTAGTCGTAATGTATCTAACATCAGGTTATGGCTTACATCCAGCGTTTCCATATCTTCGCACATCCAACCATTGTAATCCCACAAATAGGTTAAAGATGTAAAATATTTGATGCCCCTTAATGACTCCAGTTTCGCTTCATCATGTTTTCGGTAAAAATCTATTTTTTCTACCGTTTTAATTTCTCCATATTGTAGAATACCGTCTCCGGTAGCGTCAAATTTGCTGACACACCATTTGTAAAATCCATTATCGAAATCGGAAAGAGGTACGGGATCGTAATCGCCCAAGTTGGGTTTCCAATTACTTCCTCCTCCATTTTCATTATTGATCTTTGAGCAACCTGCCATAACTCCGGCTATAAGCAGGAAAGAAAAGATTTTCAATAAAATTTTCATGATCTATTTGTTTTTACCCCATCCAGTACCGAAACGAAGAAGTTAATATATGGGTATAAAAAAGCGTGGTACTGTAAACTTATGATTTGCAAAGCGAGGTTCTAGCAAAACCTTAACCACAAAAAATAAGCAACAGCCCACGCCATACTTGTACAAATATGACGCAGACGTCGTATGCCTATCCTTGTCGGTTAAAAAGAAACTTGCTAGATTTCGCTTTAACAAGGACAAAAGCTTAACGCCTTTTTGTTCAGTAAAATGACGGAATTACTTCCATCTCTGCAAATCTACTTAAAATTTGTCGTTCTCAGTAGTATAGGCAGATTTTTCTACTTTACTCAGGGCTGTTGCCGATTCAAAACTACGAGGATATTCCTGAAAATCGCCGTAGGAAGTGATTTTTGTTTGTTTGAACTTGCCTGTTAATCGAGATAGGTGTTCACCGCATCCCTCTTTGTGTCATCCTCGATGTGATAATACCGGGAGAATGCCTTGGAATTGGCACTGTGTCCACTCATTGAACCGATCACCTCATTCTTGACTTTCCGATGCAGAATGCCTATGAAGGTTCTTCGTGCCATGTGGGAAGATGCAACGTCGGCTATCGAAACCCTTTCTTCCTGTCGGGTGAGTGGATTTAGCCTTGTGACGGTTCTGGTGATGTGGGCAAATCTAAAAAGTTCCTTGATGTAGTCGTTGTACTTCTGCGGACTGATAAAAGGTAGTAGCTTTTCATCTTCCTGTGTCGTGTAGCGGTCGATGATGCTCTGTGCTTTGGGGCAAAGGGGTACTCGTGCTATGACGGGTCTTTCGTCCTTTGTCTTTCTGGGGATGTATTCTATTGCTCCGTTGACCACGTTGTCCTTTTTAAGCCGTATCAGGTCGCCTACACGGCATCCTATCAAACATTGGAATACGAAGATATCACGTGTCTTTTTCAGCCTCTCGTCTGGTATATGGAGGTAATAGAGGGTGTCGCGTTCTTCTTTGGTGATGTAGATGGGGTTGCCGTATACTTCGGGTTCTATTTCAAACCGTAAAAATGGGTTGTTCGTGGTGTAGCCCATCTTATTGGCATAGCCATAAAACGCTTTCAGACGGGACAAAATACCGTGCGCCGTATTCTTGGACTTGTCCGTCAAAAGACAGGCGCGAAACCGCTCCAGATGCGTCAAATTCAGGTCATTCAAAGGGTCCTTAACCCTTTCTTCGTTACAGAAGCGCAAGAAGTGTCCGACCGTACATCTGTAATGCCTTTTACGGCCTTCTGACAGGTTTTTGAAGCGGATATACTCATTGATATAATCCGCGAACGAACGTGCTTCTACAGGCTTTATTTGACGTTTTGCAAGACGTTTGATAGCTTTTTCTTTCCGACCTGTAAGCACTCTTAGTTTGTTCAGTATTTCAGCTTTTGAAGGTTCGGAATGCACAGCATCGCAATACGCAAAATAGCCATTTACCTCGCGTTTTATCTTGGCGATAAGGGCGTTTACTTCGTCAGCATTTACGCCGTTGTCCGTGACGAAAAAAGGCTGTACTTGTCCCTCTTCCATCCAGTCGGATGCGCTTACACGATAACCTATCGGATATTTTATCCGTTCTCCGGGATAGGAGATAACCGCCAGGACAGGCACGTCGGTGGTGTTTACACCCAAATTTTCACAGTTGTTTCGTTTTTCAAGCGTGAAATTGATTTTGTTTTTCATTGTGAATACGTGGTTTACGTATCCGAATGAAGATGCAGAGATGCAAAAGGGTTACACCCAAATATTAAGTTAATCACCCCTTTTTTTGAACCTAACCCGTGCTTGACGGTTTTCTTAAAACCGGGCTACACGTATGTGTAGCACTGAATAGAGCATCAGATTACGGCTCTGAAGGTTGAAGGTTTGAATCCTTCCGGGATCACTGAGAAAGCCCCTGCGATACCGCAGGGGCTTTTTTATTGGGTATCACCTCTCCAAACCCGCCTATCCCTGAAACGGCCACATAAGAAAAGTCCCGTCGAGGCGTTTTTCAACGCTCCGGCGGGACTTCTGCCAGCCTGTCGTCCTGCACATTCCGCAGAGACACGCTCGCCCCTGCCGGACAGGACGGCAGCGGATTACCGCTTGGCTTTCACGGCCACCTGGTCGATCTGGGTTCCGTTGCGGTCGTAAAGGGTGAGCAGCAGCTGATCGTCGTTGCCTTCGAGCAGGATCGCGCCGACCGTACGGCCGCCTTCGCTCCAACGGCATTTGATCAAGTCCTTGTTGTCGGTCCATTCTTTGAGTTCCTGTCCCCGTTCGTTGTCCGAAGAAGGCGTCTGAACGTACACCGTACCTACCGACCCATCGGTTTCCTTGCCCTGGTACACGGCATTGGTGCGGGCATAGATGTGGTTGTTGGCTCCGATGGCCAAATCGACACCGCACTGGTCGAACAAGTCTTTCCACCGGTTGTATTGGGAAGCCCGGCCATTATTTCCATAAAACCACTGGTAGTGCTCCATCACCACGATGTACTTCGAGGGATTGTTCTCGATCACTTCCCGCACCCAGGCCTGGGCCGCGGCCAGACCCTCGTCGCTGCGCATATCCTCGTTGTTGAGCATGATGAACAGCACAGGACCGTACTTGAAATAGTAGCACACCCCCTCTTCGCCCGAATAACCGTTGAGCGGATTGTTGTTCACATGACGGAAGTACTCGTTGCTCAAGCGTTTGGACTGACGGTCCATGTTGTCATGGTTGCCGTTCACCCCCGCCCAAAGGTATTTTTTGAAGTGTCGCTGCTCGTAGAGGTCCCTCCAGAAGGAATAGCTCCCGCCCCAGGCGCACACATCGCCCACGTGGAGCATCAGGTCGAAGTCGCCCCCGTTGCACGCTTCGAGGGTATCGAGCATAGCCATCGCCGAAACTACCCGCGCACCGAGCGGCGGATACGCATGGAAGTCGGAGATGATCCCCGCCGTCCACGTTCCCGAACGCGGCGCCGTCTTGAAATAGCGCACCTGGCTCATGTTCCCCTTCTCGCCCACGCGGTACATGTAGCGGGTGCCGGGTTTGAGCTTGTCCAGAGAGACGGTGCACTGCCAAAAGCGCGCCTGCTCGTAAAAGTTTTCCCCATCGGCCTTCTTGGAATAAAGGCTGTCGAATACCGTGCAGTAAGTCTGCTGTGCGCGGGTCGTCCGGGCTTTCTTCCAGAGCGTATCGGAAGCCTCGGTCCATTGACAGATCGCCTTGCGGGCTTTCCGGTCGCTGTGCCAGTTGATGCGCACCTGATGCCAAGTCTCCTCGCCCGGGTTGGCGATCACGGTGTAGGCGTCCGCCGCCGGTTGGCTCTCTGCGACGGGTTGAGCCGACACCCAACACGACAGCCCCCACAGAGCCGCCGCCAGGAACATTGCTTTGTTTTTCATACCATGCAAAACGTTTTTTAAGATGATCGAAAAGCAAAGATAGCCAACTTTTGCCGGAAAACCGACGCAAGGAGCCGAAAAACTCCCCGCGAAAAAAATCCCCGTTGCAGCGCTCACGCGCCGCAACGGGGATTGCCCGCCCTCCGGAAGGGCAAAGGGATCAGAATTCGAGGCTCAACTCGTCCAGATACAGCACACTGGAGGTGCTGCCGGTAAACTGTGCCCCATCCTTGCTGCTGGTAGCGGTGATGAGCAGGTACAGATCGCCCGAAGGGATGAAGTTGTTGTCCTTGTAGGTGAGTTCGATATAGAAGGGACGATAATCGCTCGTGGTTTCCGAACTGGTCAGACGGCCATAGGCCACGATATTCGGATCGCTGGCCAGATCGCCGCTCGAGCCGCCCGGATAAGTAGTATCGTCCGTAGTATCGACCGAATACTGCTTGGTGGCCAGCGCGATGTAGAGGTCCATGCTGTCCGTGCCGCCCGCCTGTTCGTTGCCACCGATGTAATCGATCGTCCCGGGCTGGTAGTTGTAGTATCCCGTTACGGCGACGGGCAGGCGTCCCTCGCTGGAGATACCGAAGGTCATCTGGGCACCGCTGGATGAAGTACTATTGTAAGTACCTAAAAATATATTCCCTGCAGCGAATTTCTTAATTGTATAAAGTGTAAAATTGAGTGGCGGCACCTTTATTTCATAAGAGATCATATCCGATACCATCTTGCAAGCTTTTCCATCCACTACCGGCGTTGTTTCCGGTGTAGTCGGGTTGGAGCCCATCAAAGCAATGCCGTCATTCCCCGAAGCCCAAGGGGTATATACCCCATTTTCACCAACGCAATAGGCTGTTCCTGAAAGGTCTACAACAACTTTTTCGCTAACTTCTTTCGTAAACCAATTGTCGAAATTGGAATACGGAAGTTGTACATTGGATACTTGTGCCACATCGCCCGAGGGAGCTTCGCCCGAGGCGATATTCCCGTAATACAGCTTGCCGTTTACCGTCAGGGTAGCCCCTTCACGGTACAGACTTTTGCAGCTGGCTACCAGGCCCGAAGCGATGGTGGCGGTTGCGCCCGAAGCAACGGTCAGCGCGTTCGTAACCACCAGACGGCCGCCTTTGCTCGAAAGTTCGCTGCCGTCGCCTGCTTCCAGATCCGAAAGATACAGGTAGCCGTTCTTGACCACCAGGTCCGCTCCGCCCGCAAGGGTCAGCTTCGAGGTGATCCCTGCGCGGCCATTGGTCGTAGGAATGTACAATATGTCGCTACTGAAGGAGGAAGAAGTCCGTCCTTCGACATTCATCGTGAGGGCGTAATTGCCCGTTACGGTGATATCGTAAGTGGGAAGAGTGGCCGATGCGGTCAGTTCCACGTTTGCCCCGAGGGTAAGGAGGCTTTTCCCTTCGGAGAGAGCCCGGTTCCACTCGGTTTCGCTGGTGATCAGGGTCGGCTGGGCGGCGATGTTCAGATCGCTCAATGTGTAGCGGTATCCGGGTTCAAGCGTCCGTCCCGGTTTGGTGAAGGTGAAATCTCCCGCCGAGGTCGATACCGTGATGGTGATTTTCTCTCCGCTCAAATCCAAAGAGTTTACGGCCAACAAGGGCATGTAAGCCTTGTACGGTTTGCCTGCGGGAAGAACCGGTGTGTCAGAAAAGGTAACAGAAAGAGAAGGACTTGTCTCTGTAGGCGTGTCTAAGTCCATTTGGATGCTGGTAGGAAATTTTTCCGACGATGCTTCCAGAGTGATCTTGTTCAGGGTTATATCCGCCCCGGTAGTATTGGAGGTGAGGAGAATGGGGAACTCCAGCAAAGTACTGTAATGCTTCAGCGAAACCGAGATATCTTGGGCAGCCGCACCCTCCGACACGGTAAACTTGTCCGAGAGAAGGGCCATGGTTTTCAGCCCGCCTTCGTGGGTATTCTTAGTGGCATCGGTGACCGTAATCTCAAAATCACTCCTATCGCCGTAATTAAACATAATCGTGCGCGATGAGGTAAATCTGGCGTAGGCATTCGAGGAGGCCAGGTAGTATTCCCCTTCGGGGATCGCCTGCGAAGCGACAAAATCGGCCTGGCGGCTATCCTCCGAGAGGGAAGCCTTGTCCAAGGTCAAGGGGTAGGTGTTTTCGCTGGTATTGGAGATCAACAGGAGTTGGTCGCCTTCCTCCCACAGAACGGTGAGTCCGTCTTCGTGCAAGGCGGTGCGGGTGGAGGGGGTTGCAGCCGTTACCGAGATGCGCAGGCCCTCGACCGAGGAGGTGCGCATGGCGCTGTCCTTGGTGCAGCCGGCGGCCAGCGCAGCCAGGCACAGGGCAGACAGAATGTATTTCGTGGTTTTCATTCCGGATAGCGTTTTTTTCAAGTTCATGGTTGTTTGCGTTTACCAGATGCCTCCGTCGCCATAGCCGGGTGCCGAGACGGCAAACCCACGTTCGACATCGACCTGTACGACCTCCGCCGTGGGGGCGAGGTATTCCTTTCGAAGGTGTTTTTTGTTGTCTTTCATGGAGATAGCGTTTTTGTATTTCGTTTACAGTTTCCTTGATTTTGCCAAATGTACAAATTTTTGAAAAAACCTGACGGCTTTTTCCAGATTTGAAAAAAACAAAACTCTCCTCCCGGAAAAGACGAGGCAGATTTTACCCGGTATCTGTCCCTTTTTTCGTTTTCACTTTTTCATAGGTAGGTGTTCTGTCGAAAAACGAGTATTTTCGCCGGGTTATTCTCTCAAGTCGAACATGAAAATCACCAAAATACCTCAGCTCGGCATCCGCTTTATCCAAAACATTCCCGATGTCATCACCCTCGGGGAAGACTTTGCCATCTTCGACGATATCAGAGCCATTCCTGTCCTGGAACACCCCATACGCATCGAGGCGCTGGTGCTTTCCATGTGTCTGAAAGGACACATGGAACTATCCATCAACATGGAGCGGCGCTCCATCGCCCCGGGCGACATGATCCTGATCCGCCCCAACAACATTCTCCAACACCTTTCGCACAGCGACGATCTTTCGGCTGTATTCATTGCCATGAACGTCCATTCGACATTGGATATTATTTCGCTGATCAAGCGGACGCTTCCTCCAACTTATCACTACATGAAAGAAGCCCCACTGATCCATCTAAACGATCAAGAAAGGCAATGCGTTTCTGAATATTATCGCCTGCTGAAGACCAAAGCCGCCGCAACGGACAACCCGATGCGCCGGGAGATTATCATCAACATCGTGCGGGCAATGATCTGCGACCTGATCTATATTTCCCAATGCCGAATCCCGCAAGATAATACCCCGAAAAGACGGGAAGACCAATTGGCCGAACTATTCTTCCGACAGATGGAAAAATCCTTTCGCGAACACCGGGATGTGGCTTACTACGCCGACAAGCTATGCCTCACCCCGAAATACCTCTCGCAGATGGTAAAAAAAGCCACCGGACGCACCGCCGGACAATGGATCGACTACCGCGTGATCCTCGAAGCCAAAGTCCTGCTGCAAACCACCGACATGACTGTCCAACAAATCTCCCAGGAACTGAATTTTCCCAACCAGTCCTTTTTCGGCAAATATTTCAAGAACCTCACCGGGATTTCACCCCAGAAATACCGGAAAGAATAAATCCCCGAAGCACTCCGCTTCGGTTTTTTTTTTGATCTTTTCCCAGCGGGGATCCTTCCCGCGCTACTTTTTGAAAATAAAATAAACGGCTCCGATCAGGCACAGAAAACCCATCAAGTGGTTGAGCCGCAAGTGTTCGGTTTTGAAAAACAGGAGCATAAAGACGGTAAAGACCGTCAGGGTGATCACCTCCTGGATGACCTTGAGCTCCACCAGGGAAAAAGGTCCTCCGGTCTCCTTGTACCCCAAACGGTTGGCCGGCACCATAAAGCAGTACTCCAACAAGGCGATGCTCCAACTGATCAGCACCACCGCCCACAAGCCGAGTTTTGAGAACCAGGGCGTCTGCGCCATACGCAGATGTCCGTACCAGGCGATGGTCATAAACGTATTGGAACACACCAGCAGGAGAATGGTAAGCAGCGATTTGGACATGACTTTTTTCTTCGTTTTTTCCGGTGTGCAAAGTTACGAAACAAGCCCGTTCGATCGTCTCCCCGCCCGACAAAAGATTTTTCTGCTCCCACAGCGCTTCCCCACATTCGGAAGGGACGAGAGAAAGTACTATTCCGGCATCCGTTGGATAATTTTTATTTATCTATTAGTAGAAAATACCATTCGTTTTATTTATAATCAACCCTTACCTTTGCGCCCTGAAAAAAACGGAACCGACATGAGAAAACTCTTGAGAGAAAAGTGGAGACGGATCGTCTTTCTGATCCTGATGAGCCTGTGCATCGTACCGGACACCGACATGCAGCCCATCCTTTCACCCGCCCTGGCGCTTTTTGCCGGGATCGTCGTAGCCAACACGATGGGCAACCCGTTCGAGAAACTGAGCCGCGAAGCGGTAAAAACCTTGCTGAAAATCGCCATCGTGGGCCTGGGCTTCGGCATCCACGCCGACAAGGCCATGCAGGCCGGCGGGAAAGGCGTCCTGCTGACCGTCTTCAGCATAGCCCTCACCCTGACCCTGGGAGCGTTTCTGGGGCGGAGGCTGACCGTGGACAAAAAGACCTCGTACCTGATCGCCAGCGGCACCGCCATCTGCGGAGGCAGCGCCATTGCAGCCGTCAGCCCGCTGGTAAAAGCCGAGGACAGCCAGATAAGCCTGGCCCTGGGTACGGTATTCATCCTCAATGCCGCCGCTTTGTTCATCTTCCCGCCCATCGGACATGCGCTGGGCCTTTCGCAAGTGGAATTCGGAACCTGGGCCGCCATCGCCATCCACGATACGAGTTCGGTGGTGGGCGCAGCAGCGGCTTACGGGCCGCAGGCCGAAGCGACGGCCACGACCTTGAAACTGGCCCGGGCGCTGTGGATCATCCCCCTGTCCGTCTTTACCCTCTGGGCATTCAAGAGCAAGGGGGGAAAGATCAAAATTCCGTACTTCATCCTGCTGTTCGTGGTGGCCATCGCGATCAACACCTGGTTCCCGTCCCTGGCTCCGCTTTACTCGGGCATCGGGATCGCGGCACACCAGATCCTGATCCTTACGCTCTTTCTCATCGGCGCGGGGCTGTCCCGCCATACGCTGAAAAACGTGGGCATCCGACCGCTAATCCTGGGGATAAGCCTGTGGGTAGTGGTTTCTGTGGTTTCCCTGACGGCGATCCTGTGTTTCTGACGTGGTGCAAACCGCCGTGCGTGCAAGCAAAAGGCCGGAGGCAATGCCTCCGGCCTTTTGCTTGCACGCACGGCTAAGGATCAATCCTTCTGGAAGAAAAATTCCAAAATGTTGCCCAAAAGCTCGGTTCGCTTGTCCTGCCCTTCGACTACCTCGATGGGGAATCCCAGCACCACCGTGCGGTAATCGTCGCCACGGTAGGCCACCGCCGCACTGATATTGTTGTCGGCATAGCGCATCACGGTAAAGGCCTTGTCGCCCACCGGCACCAGACCGTCGGGCGATTCCACGCTGTACACCTGCTCGTTCGGACGGGTGCGGAACGTGTAATTCCCCGCCAGGGAAACATACGGGGAAACGGCCGGCTCGACCTCGCCCGTGCTGGAAGCGCAATCGGTCATCCAGCGAAACTTGAGCACCTTGTTGGCAAATTCCTTGCCTTGCTTGTCCACCCAAGGATTGTCCCACAGGTCGCTGGCTACATACGCGCCGCTGACCAGGATATTGCCCCCGGCAGCCGTATAGTCGGAGATGGCCTGCTGCATCGCAGGAGAGAAGGCTTCAAAATCCACCCGGTCTTCGGTGTGGCCCAACATGCTGCGACGCTGCTTGCCCAGGATCAGATCGACCGCCTGGTAGTCCTTCATGTCCACCGAGCCATTTTCCACCGCTTCGTTGCTGGCCGAAACGAACGAGTAACCCAGTTGGGCCAAAGAACGCCCGTGAACCGCCGGATAGTCGAACGTATTGCCCGCCACGACCTTCGTCTCGTAATCGCCGTCGGAAGCACCGAACCCGGCCGAATCGTCATCCATCCAGGGGATGCTGCGGCGGAACTCGTGCATCGGCCCGATGTAGGAAATATCCTCTATGTACGGCACGCCGCTGTCGCGGAAATCCAGGAATCCGGCATACGTACTGTCGCGCGAAGCAAAACTTTCAGGGGCGCTCACCCGATCGAAACCATTGACGATAAGCACCGTCCCTTTCTCGTTCTGAGCACGCATCGCAGCCAGGATCTCGCTGTCGAAACTCTCGCCGCCCTTGTTCACCGCCGTTACCTTGTAGGAATACATCTGTCCCGGGGCGATCGGAGCCGTGTAAACGGTATCCTCCACCAGCGTCCCATTGTCAAATGCACCATCCCCCACGCGGGTATAAACGATGTACGCATCGGGCATGGCCGTGGGTTCGAGCGTATCGGCTACCGGACTCCAGCGCAGGCGAACCTGGTCGTTGCCGGCGAATTCCACCGAGAAATTGTCCACCGGAAGGGGCTGCACCACATACGGGCGGCCGTCGCGGGCGCTGAGAAACTTGAGCATTCCCTTGTAAACGGCCCGGGAGACGACAAAGCGGAAACGCGGATCCAATCCATACCGCATGTCGGCGAAATTCTGATGGGAGAGCAGCTCCAGGAGCATCGAAGGCACCTCCGGGATGCGCGACTCGGCGTAATTCCCGTTCATCAGTTGCCGGCGGGTAAAGTCCGGAGCGCACTGCGCCCGCACGTCGCCCACGATCTGGGTCTGTACCAGGTCGGCCAAATCGCGGTTGTCGTAACGGGACTCGCCGTTGGCAAACTCCGTCTTGTCGTTCGACTTCAGGGTGTAGATGGACAGGGCACCTACGATCGTATTGTCTTTCTTGGTACCGGCATCCGAATGGAAAGCAAAGGAAAGATCGACCGGAATGTTCAGTCCTTTTGCATCGGGATTTACCGACGAACCGCCTGCCAGATAATTCACCCAACGGGGACGACCACCATAGTCATCGGTATAATCCTGTCCCTGGTAAGCGGCATATACCGAGTCGGGGACACCGGCCCACTGCATGAAATAACGCGCTCCTTCCGTAAAACGGGGATAACCGCTCACGATCGGCTCCGGGGTGATGCCCATCTCCGCCATCCGGCGCGCATCGCCTGCCAGGAGCGAGGTATCGGCCGGCACCGTACGGGCGATGTTGCCCATACCGCCGCCTATCTTGATCCCGTCGGCCGTTACCACCGAACCGGCCTGGGCACTGCGGTTGGTCAGTTCCACCCGGCCGCTGCGACCCTTGTCGAAGTCGAACTTGCCGAGGTAAACCCACGTGCCGCCGCCCATCTTTTGGTTGACCCGGAAGGAGGTCTTTCCTCCCTTGTGGTAAACGGTGTACAGGGCATCGTCCGTGCTCTCGGGCAGCGTCTTGTAGGATACGTACACGGCATAGGTGCCTTCCTTTTCAAATTCGGGCTGCCATACCGCTACGCTTTCCTTTCCCTTGGTAACGGTAGCCACCTGGCGGTAGGTTCCCATCTCGAAAGGATTTTCCCCGTCCACGTAGAACTCCTTGGGGTCGGCAAAGCCCACGCCTTGACCGGCCTGCCAAGCGTATTCGCCGTTCTTTTCATAGTATCCGGATACCGTAGCGTCGTTGTCCGATATGATCTCCTCGATCTGCCAGTCCCGCTCGCGCGGCAACAGCACCACAGCTCCGGCACGTTCGAGCATCGGCACCAGGAAAGGCAGGACAAAACTCTGGGTGAAGACATCCTCCACCGTCTGGAAGATCCGAGCCCGCTGCCATTCCCACCGCAGCAGTTTCTGTTCGTAATAGTACCCGTGGCTCTGCCACATGGCAATATGACGGCCGTAAAGTCCCTCGGTCGGAGTGAACGCCTGGTCCTGGGGAGCCACCAGCGGGGTGGGGATATTTTTGAGTTTTACCGCTTTCTTGCGCGCGTTCTGCTCCCGGTAATAACGCGGGATGAGCTCGTTGATCTCCTTTCCCTCGCTCACGGCGCGCAGACGGTACGAGGAAAGCCCGGCCGGGAGGCTGTCCTTGAGGATCGCGTAAATATCGGCACAGACGTCTTCCCGCATGGGATACTGAGCCAATACCGGGTTGTAATACAGCGTGATCTGCCCCCCGGACACCGCGAGCGAATCCAGGCGCACACGCCCCACGTAATAATTGTGCGTCCCCTGACGGGAGCGGCAATACGCGGTAAGCGTATCGTCCTTTGCCTTGAAAAACGCGGTATCCACCGGCGTCTGGGCCTGTCCTTGCAAGAAGGAGACCCCGCCCAGCAAGGCGCAAAGTACAAATTTGATGTTCATGATAAGGAAGTATTTTGTTTTCAAGATTTTCTACTTCAAAAGCACAAGCGGTTACAAATGTAGCCAACTTTTGCCGATATTCTTTCGCAAAAAGGCAATTTTGCACGCGAATTTTTCCCGGCCCCGAGACATCCGAAACGCCCGAAAAAATACGTAACTTTGTTTTTCATGCTGGCAAAGGACATCATCGGCAACCAGGGCGTCCGCGCCCTGCTGGAAAGCTCCGCCGACCGGGGACGGGTGGCGCACGCACAGTTGTTCGTCGCTCCCGAAGGGGTCGGTGTGCTGCCCATTGCCATCGCGTACGCCGCACGGGTGCTGGGCATCGAACCGGACAAGGCGCTCACGCATCCGGACCTGCATTTCGCCTTTCCGGTCAATACCACCCGGGAGGTAAAGAAATCCCCGGTGAGCGACGACTTCCTCGAATCCTGGCGGCGGTTCGTCCGCGAAATGCCCTATGGGGAACTCCCCGACTGGTACGCCTTGCTGGAGATCGAGAACAAACAGGGCCTCATCGGCAAGGAGGAAGCGGAATCCATTGCCAAAAAACTCTCGCTCAAGTCCTTCTCCGGAGGGTATCGGGCGATGATCATCTGGCATGCCGAAAAGATGAACCCCACGGCGGCCAACAAACTGCTCAAACTCATCGAAGAGCCTGCCGAAAACACCCTGATCCTGCTCACTACCGACGACCCTTCGGCTATCCTGCCTACGATCGCCTCGCGCACCCAGCGGATCGACCTGCGCCGGATCTCCGAACGGGACATCGCCCGGGAATTGGTCGAACGCTACCAGGCTTCGCCCTCAGCTGCGGAAAATGCCGCGCGAAGTGCACAAGGAAGCATGGGACGCGCCCTCAAACTGCTGCGCGAGGGCGGACACGCCGGTATCTTTCCGGAGATGTTCGTCCGGTTCGTCCGCTCGGCTTTCATGGCCAAAAAAAAACCCGCCGAACTCAACCGCCTGCTCGAATGGGCCGACCGCATGGCCGCCCTTTCCCGGGAACAGCAAAAACAATTCCTGCAATACTGCTGCGAGGTATTCCGCCAAGGATTGATGTACAACTACGGAGTCTCGGCCCTGGTCTATCCCCAGGAATTTGCCGATGGGTTCAACTTCGAGAGCTTCGCCGGCTACGTGCACGGGCGCAACATCGCCGACATTTACCGGGAACTCGACCGGGCGCAATACCACATCGAGCGCAATGCCAATTCGAAACTCGTATTCTTTTCCACCGCGGTAAACCTCACGCGGTACCTGCACACCAAACCGATATAATTGATTATTTTCCTCATCCGAACATGGACGAAAACATCCTGATAAAAAACGCAAAAATCGTAGATGAAGGCTCGATCGTCGAGGGCGACGTATTGATCCGCAAAGGCATCATCGAACGGATCGACCCCTCGATCAGCCTGCCAGTGGGCACGCGCCTGATCTTGGCCGACAACCAATACCTGCTCCCCGGAGCCATCGACACGCATGTACACTTCCGCGATCCCGGGCTGACGGACAAGGCCGATTTCGCTACTGAATCCACTGCTGCCGTCGTGGGCGGGGTTACCTCGGTGATCGACATGCCCAATACCCTTCCCCCGGCGCTCACTCCGGAACTGCTGGAAGAAAAGTTCGGCATCGCGGCTCAGAAATCGTCGGTCAATTACTCCTTTATGATCGGGGCCAGCGAAAGCAACCTGGAGGACATCCTCCGTGCCGACCCGGCGCGGGTAGCCGCCGTCAAGGTGTTCTTCGGCTCCTCGACGGGGGACATGGCACTCAAGGACCCCGAGGCCATCGAACGCTTGTTCGTTTCCTCGCCCCTGCTCATCGCCGCGCATTGCGAAGACGATGCCCGGATCGCAGAAAACCTGGCCAAAGCCCGGGAGGAGTTCGGGGAAGATATCCCTGCGGAGATGCACGCCCGAATCCGCGACGAAGAGGCCTGCCTGCGAAGCTCCTCGGCAGCGATCGATCTGGCTAAGAAGACCGGCGCGCGCCTGCACCTGCTGCATGTAAGTTCGGCCCGCGAGTTGAAACTGCTCTCGAGCATGAAAACCGGTTCGTACAAAAAGATCACGGCTGAGGTCTGCACGCACCACTTGTTTTTCGACGAGCGGGACTACGCTACCTTGGGCAACCTCATCAAGGTGAACCCTTCGGTAAAATCGGAAAAAGACCGGCAGGCCCTGTGGGAGGCGTTACTCTCGGGGCGGATCGATACGATCGGTTCGGACCACGCCCCGCATACGGCCGAAGAAAAAGGCCGTCCGTACCTCAAGTGCCCTTCCGGCGGGCCGATGATCCAGCACACCCTTCCGGCCATGCTCTCCGAGGTAGCCAAGGGACACATTACCCTGGAGCAGGTAGTGGAAAAGATGTGCCACAATCCGGCGCGGATCTTCCAGATCAAGCAGCGGGGCTTCCTGCGGGAAGGATATTTCGGCGATGCGGTACTGGTGGAGTTCAACAGCCCTTGGCGTGTGCGCCGAGAGTCCCTGAAGTACAAGTGCGGTTGGTCGGCCTTCGAGGGGCGGATGTTCCCGGCGCGCATCACCCACACCCTGGTCGGAGGACAACTCGCCTACGCCGAAGGCAAACTGTACCCCGTTACCTCGCCCGCAGCGCTGACCTTCGAACGATAAACCGACCGAACTATGTCCGTTTCAAAAATTTACCGTAACTTTGCACGCGTATTTCTCCTGGTGCTGCTCTCGGCAGCGGCCGTGGGGTGCAAGTACCGGTACATCGAAAAACCGGAACGTCTGCTCTCCCCCGAAGAGATGTCCGAGGTCATCTGCGAATTGGCTTACCTGAATGTCGCGGAAGAGCAAGGGGCTTTCGAGCAGGACTCGGTCCTGGCCAAAATCGGCAAGAAAGCCTTCATCCAGAAACTGTACGAGCAGTACGGCATCGACAAGCAGATCCTCCGGCAGAACAACGAGTACTACATGGAGAACTACAAACTGTACGTAAAGATCTATTCCGACGCGCTCAACCGGCTGAACATCCGCCTAGGCGAGGAGGAAAAAAGGCAGGAAAAACCCGAAGAACTCACCGACCCCAACGGTTGGGTGCTATAACGGAAAGATAAGATATGGCCCTCGGCGAAAAGCTCTACCACGCAAAAGTCCTCCTGTTCGGAGAATACGGCATCATCAAGGATTCGATGGGGCTGTCCATCCCGTACGATTTCTACAAGGGAGCCTTGGTGCTGCCCGAAGGCGAGTCCGATGCATCGGCCCGCCAATCCAACGAGCACATCGCCCGCTTTGCCCAATACCTGGAAACCCTCGACCAAGACCCCACCTTCGAAGCGCACATCGACACCGAATCCCTCCGCCGGGATGTCGAAGCAGGCCTTTACTTCGACTCGAGCATTCCGCTGGGCTACGGGGTAGGCAGCTCGGGCGCCCTGGTAGCGGCCATCTACGAACGGTACGCCTCCCCCCGCAAGAAACCCGAGGAACTCACCACGGAGGACATCGTCCGCCTGAAAGGAATCCTGGGACGGATGGAGAGCTTCTTCCACGGGCAAAGTTCGGGACTCGACCCGCTGATCTGCTACATGAACCTCCCGATCCTGGTGCGCCCTCACGGGGCGGTCGACCCGGTGGGCATTCCGGCTTCGAACGCCCAAGGAGCCGGGGCGATCTTTCTGCTGGATTCCGGGATGAAGCACGCTACCGGAAAGCTGATCGACATCTTTTTCGAGAAGATGAAAAGCGAGGGCTTCCGCAAGATGCTGCGCGAGGAATTCGGCGCGCTCAACGACGCCTGCATCCAGGCCTTTATCGAAGGACGGAAAAAGAGCCTGCTGGAAAACGTGCGGGCGCTCTCGCAGGTGGTCCTGACGCATTTTTCCCCGATGATCCCCCGCAGTCTACGCAAGATATGGCTCGACGGACTCCAAACGGACACCTACTACCTGAAACTGTGCGGAGCCGGCGGCGGCGGTTTCGTACTGGGATTTACCGACGACTACCGCAAAGCAGCCCGTATGCTTCGGGGATACGCCACGCAGCCGATCTACCGCTTCTGATCCTATGGACCGGGCGAGGAAGTCCCTCCGCAGCCCCCTCGGGGAATCCCGCATGACGATCCTGGCCAAGATCGTCAGCCTGCTGTCCCTCACCCGGGTGTACAACATCGCCCTGATCGCCGCCGCGCAATACCTCAGCTGCATCTTTTTCTTCACCTCCCGACCGCCGGACTTTTCGGTGCTCACCGACCCGCATTTTTTCGTTCTGGTAGTCTGCACCTGGATGACGATCGCCGCCGGATACATCATCAACTTCTTCTACGACAAGAACAAGGACCTGGTCAACAGTCCTGTCAAAAGCCGGATCGACGGGTTCGTTTCCCAAGCGACCACCTTGAAGCTGTACCTGACGCTCAACGCCCTGGCCGTGGCCGCCAGCCTGTTCGTCTCGCTGCGCTCGGGGGTGTTCTTCGCCGGATTCGCCTTCCTGCTGTGGTTTTACTCGCACAAACTGAAAAAAATCCCCCTCGTATCCAACCTTTCGCTGGCCTCCGTAGCCATCATTCCGCTTTTCGCTGTCTTTTTCTACCGGAAGATCGTCGATACCCAAGTGGTGGTGTCGCACGGATTGTTCCTGTTTTTCCTGCTGGTAGCCATGAGCATGCTGAACGACTTGAACAACCGCCGGGGCGATGCCGTATTCGGCTATCGGACTCTGCCGGTAGTCTGGGGTGAACGGGCGGCAGCCAGCGCAGCGGCGGCCGTACTGGCCGCCGCTGCCGCTTGCACCGCTGCCGTGCTGGTCTTCGAGCGGGGAAACGCTTTTTTCCTCTACTTTCTCGTGGCGGGGGCCGGACTTCTCTGCGGGACGGTCGCTTTGTTGGTTTGGCCCGCAGACAGGGCCTTCCGCACGATCCTGGTGGGAATAAAACTCCTGATCCTTGTCGGGCTGCTGTGCATTCCGCTTCGGGTCGTTCCGTTGTAGTGTTAAATTTTCTCCGATGGTTGTAACCCGCCTCTTTTTTTTGCGTATAACATAATGTTGCGGAGTTCCAAACCCTCCCGACAAACGATACTTCATGAGACAGCTTAAAATCACCAAACAGGTTACCAACCGCGAAACCGCCTCGCTGGACAAATACCTCCAGGAGATCGGAAAGGTCGGTCTGATCTCGGCCGACGAAGAGGTCGAACTGGCGCAAAAGATCAAAGCCGGCGACCAAAGGGCGCTGGATAAACTCACCAAAGCCAACCTGCGTTTCGTCGTGTCGGTAGCCAAGCAATACCAAAACCAGGGGCTTACCCTCCCCGACCTGATCAACGAGGGCAACCTGGGACTGATCAAGGCCGCCCAGCGTTTCGACGAGACCCGAGGTTTCAAATTCATCTCGTATGCCGTATGGTGGATCCGGCAATCCATCCTCCAGGCGCTGGCTGAACAGTCCCGCATCGTCCGCCTGCCGCTCAACAAGATCGGTTCGATCAACAAGATCAACAAGAAATACGCCGAACTCGAACAGCTCAACGAACGGGCTCCTTCGGCCGAAGAGATCGCCCAGGAACTGGACATGACCGAGGAGGATGTCAAAGAATCCCTGAAGAACTCCGGCCGGCACATTTCGATGGATGCCCCGCTGGTGGAAGGCGAAGATTCGAACCTCTACGACGTGCTCAAGAGCGGCGAATCGCCCAACCCCGACCGCGAACTGATGAACGAATCGCTGCGCATCGAGATCGAACGCGCCCTGCAAACCCTCACTCCGCGTGAAGCCGACGTGATCCGTCTGTACTTCGGGCTGGGAGGGCAACACGCCATGACCCTGGAGGAAATCGGCGAAACGTTCGACCTGACCCGCGAACGCGTGCGCCAGATCAAGGAAAAAGCCATCCGGCGGTTGAAACACACCTCGCGCAGCAAGATCCTGAAGACTTATCTGGGATAACCCGATCCGTCCCTTCCCAGACGGAAAGCCTCCGCCGGGCCTTTCCGCAAACTTATTTTCCGGAAAGGCCCGGCTTCTTTTTTACCGCATTTACCAAACATCCTATACCGATGACCGATACGACCATAAGACGAGCCACAGGCGGCGATGCCGAAGCGATCCTCCGCCTGATCCAGGACCTGGCCGAACAGCACAACGCTTCGCAAATGATCGTCTGGAATGCCGACGACCTGCGGGAAAAAGGCCTCGAAGCGGAACGCCCTCTTTTCGAAGCCCTGGTAGCCGAAGCCCCGAACGGGCAGATCGTGGGCTGCGCGATCTATTTCGAACGGTTTTCCACCTGGAAAGGGCCGAACCTGCACATCGAAGACCTGATGGTCCTTCCGCAATACCGGGGACAACACATCGGCGAAGCGCTGATGGATGCCGTGGTAGCCGAGGCCCGGCGCCGGGGGATGAACCGGGTGGAACTGGACGTAGAGGGGCACAACGAGGGAGCGTTGCGTTTCTATCACCGCAAAGGCTTCGATACGTCCTGGCATGCGGCCAAACTGTATCTGGACGGGAAACACTAATGGTCTCCTTTCTCCTGGTCAGACACAAAAGCCGGCACCCTTCGGGTGCCGGCTTTTGTGTCTGACCAGATGGCCTGCCGGATGGTCAATCGGCATCGAGCGTCCAGACATGCGTCCGCCCTTCTTTCGGCGGATGGGTATTGATGGTAATCCCCCGGCGCAGATACGCCGGTTCGGTATCCCGATTGCCGGTAGCGGTACGCCCCGAAGCGGCCATGCGGGAAGAAGCTGCCACCCCACGGGGAGCCGCCGAAGCAGACAAGACCTCGTCGATCCCCGAATCCAAGGGAGACGTCGGAGAGGAAGCACGCCGCTGATACGGCCTTGGTGCCTCCGCCTGACTCACATCCGCCCGAGCGAACGACGAATATGCTCCTTCGCTTAACTCCGGTACCGACACATCGTCCGGATCGAGGCGAAGGGTATGGATGGTAAATACTTTCTTTTCTCCATTGGGCAGCACCCGCTCTTCGGTATGCACATCGTCCTCCCGGGAGGCCTCCGGAGAAATGTTCAGGGGAGCCTCCGGCCCCTTTTCCGGAGTCATCGAACGATGGTCGGAGGCGCCTGCAGCCCCTTTGCGAAAATCCGCCGGATGCTCCGACGAAGGAAATCCGGCCGCAATCACCATCAGGCTCAATTCGTCGGGGGCGAGCGATTCGTCCTGCCCCATTCCCCATTTTACCGGCGAGTCGTTCCCGGAGCGTTCCCGGATGATGGTGGTCATCTCGTCCAATTCCTTGGCCGGAAAACCTCCCTTGCCGTACTTGACTACGAAGATGAAACCTTTTGCCCCGTAAATGTCCGCATCGTTGAGCAGGGGGGAGGTGAGAGCCTGTTCGGTCACTTTCTTGACACGTCCTGCCCCACGGGCTCGTCCCGATCCGAGCAAAGTCGTCCCGCTGTCGGTAAGCAAGGTGCGGGTATCGGCCAGGTCGACATTGACGGTGAGGGACTGGTTGATCACCTCGGCAATGCTCGAAGCGGCGGTGCACAACACCTCGTTTACGATGGCAAAAGTGTCGCTCATGTCCACATCGCTGTAAATGTCGAAAATCCGGTTGTTGTTGATGATGATCAGCGAATCGACCGACTTGCGCATCTCGGCGATGCCGGCAGCGGCCACCTGGTCGCGGCATTCGAACTTGAACGGCGTGGTTACGATGCCGACCGTGAGTTTGCCCATGTCCTTGGCCATGCGGGCGATGATAGGAGCCGCTCCCGTTCCCGTACCACCCCCCATCCCGGCGGTAACGAACACCATCTTGGTCTCGTCCGGGAAAAGGCTGCGGATGTCGTCGAGGCTTTCTTCCGCTGCATGACGGCCCACCTCCGGTTTGGAACCTGCACCGAGCCCTTCGGTGAGCGAAGCCCCGAGCTGTATTTTTTCCGGCACCGGGCTGGCTGCCAATGCCTGCTTGTCGGTATTGCACACGGCAAAATCCACTGCCGTGCCCCCCTTGCGGAACATGTGATTGACCGTATTGCTACCGCCGCCGCCCACGCCGACGACCTTGATCTCGTGGCTGGCGTTTTCCGCCTTGGGGACAAACCGTATCTTATCTCCGAATATCGATGCCATATTATTTCCTGCCTTCGTGTTTACTGCTTACCTCTATTGCCGTCGGTGCCGAGGATGCCCACAGGGGCAAACCGGCTCCGTCCTTTCCCTCTCCCATTTTAGTTCTGCATGCCCGGCGAGCCAAAAGGAAAACGGAAATCCTCACTCTATCTTCTTGAGGATATCGAAGATCTTCTTTTCGATGCCACCCCAGCCTTTTCCCTTCGGTTTTTTGACCGGTTCGGGCGGCAACGGCGTGTCTTTTCCCTCCCGGTCCGTTCCCCCGCCCGGGACCTCCTCTACCGTATCGTCCGTACGGACAGGCTCTTCGGGCGCGGAGACGGGTTCCGGTGCTGAGGAAACCGCCTGTTGCGGTTCTTTCTCGGGGACGGTCTGGAGATTCTCCCCGGAAAACACATCGTCGATGGGACGTTCGACGGGGTCTTCTTCTCGGGGTTGCGGGGAAGGCTGCTCCCGATATTGCTCCTGGGGCTGTTCAGGATCGGATTCTTCAGGATCGACCCCTTCCAGAGCACTCAATACCAACCCTATGCAGGTCGAATACGCCGGCGAGGTGAGGCATTCGCGGTTTTCCTCGGAGAGGTAAATGTTGGGCGTACCTACCCGGCAACTCATCTGCGTCTTGAAGGTAACGAGTTGGGGCAAGTGCTTGAGCTGCGCGCCTCCGCCGGTGATGACCACCCCTCCGATGAGACTTCTGTTGGGTTCTATCTGCCGGTAATGGGCGATCTCGGCGTTGATGTCGTCCAGTATCTCGTCCATCCGGGCGTAAATGACCCGCGAGAGGGACTTCATCGAGATTTCCTTGGGAGGCAGCCCCTGGATGACCGGAATGGACACGATGTCCGTATCGAGGTTCGCTCCGGGCCAGGTCGAGCCGAACTGCACCTTGAGTTTTTCGGCATAGCGGTCCAGGATGGAGCAGGCCTCCTTGATGTCGTTGGTGATGATCTTCCCTCCGTAAGGGATCACGGCGGAATAGCGCACCAGATTGTCGCGATAGACCACCAGGTCGGTCGTCCCGCCGCCTATGTCGACCAGCACGACACCGGCTTCCTTCTCTTCGTCGGTCAGGGTCGCATCGGCCGAGGCGATGGGTTCGAGTTTCAACCCGGCCAGTTGCAGCCCCGCCCCTTCGACACAACGCTTGACGTTCGACAGGGGAGCCACCTGCCCGATGATCACGTGGAAAGTCGCTTCAAGCCGCTGGCCGAACATGCCGACCGGTTCGAGGATACCGCCCTCGGCATCCACCTTGTATTCCTGGGGCAACACGTCGATGATCCGCTCGTGTTCGGAGAGAGGGGTCTTGCGAACGCGCTCCTCCAAGCGGTCGACATCCCCCTGTTCGATGACCTGATGGGGGTTTTCCCGGGTGATGTAGTCGGTCTGGCGCACCGAACGGATGTACTGCCCGGCGATCCCCACCGTTACCCGATCGATCTTCACCCCGGCGGTCTGCTCGGCCTGCGCCACCGCATCGCGGATCCCGGCGATGGTCTTGGTGATGTTCTGAATGGCGCCTTTGCTCACGCCCGTACTCGGGCTTTGCCCCACCCCGATGATCTCCACCGAACCGTCCTCCTGACGGCGGCCTACCATCACCGCAATCTTGGTCGTGCCGATGTCCAGCCCTGCCGCTATCGCATTGTTGTTGTTTGCCATATCGTTATTATCCTCCTATTTCTTTTTGCAAATCACGTAATTCCCGAACTCCAAATTTACGACTTTATACGCATCCGTCTTGCCGGCGGAATACAAATACGCATAAATTATCCCGAAATTCTCGAACTTGAGGTCCAGTTCGTCCGCCTCGCCCAGCACCACCTGCAACCCCACCCGGGTATCCAGCGCAAAGTCGTACACCGCTTTTCCGCTCTTCTGGCGTCGGGACACCCGGATGCCGACCGTCTGAGCCGAAAAGAAATCGTCCTGCTCCACCCGGGCGATCACCTCCCGCACTTTCGGGAAAGCCTCCCGGTCCACCTGCCCGGACACCAGGGGCACATCCACCCCCACCCCGGCCCGCACCGGCATCAGGCGATCCTTGCGGCTGACGTAGTAATTGCCCGTATCGGTTACCAGACGGAACGAAGGCTGCTCCTCCCAAAGGTCCACCCGCACTTCGCCCGAAGGACGGCGGTACACCATCGCGCGTTCCACATACGGGCTGCGGGCGATGTGCTGCTCCAAGGGCAACAACTTCCCCGGGACGGAATCCGAAGGGACCCCTTCCAACTTTTCCTCGACGTACTTCCGGACGGCCTCCCGATCGACAAAGCCGTATCCGGACTCCTGCTTCGACTCGACCCTTACGCGGGCAGGTCCCGAACCGGCATGCTCCATCAACACGGCAAAGACCACAAAGGCCGCCACCGCGAGAGAGAAGATCAGGTAAACCGTACGTTTGGACATAGCGAACCGAGGGGTCGAAGGGTTATCGTTTTTCTTTCAACAGTTTTTCCACCTGATCCACAATATCGGAAGTCGCGTGGGGGCGCGCCATCTCGGAGATATTGCGGGAAAGGTCCTGGCACAATGCCGGGTCCTTGATCAGCCGCATCACGGCATCGCCCAACTCGAAAGGCAGCTTTTCGCTCTCCGGGATCAGGATGGCCGCCGAGCGGCTGGAAAGCGCCTGGGCATTGTGCCGCTGGTGGTCTTCCGCCACGTTGGGCGAAGGGATGAGGATGGCCGGTTTGCCCACGATGCAGAGTTCCGACAAGGTACCCGCCCCCGAACGGGAGATCACGGCGTCCGCCGCCGCAAAAGCCAGGTCCATCTCGGAGATAAAGGGAAGCAGCGCCACCCGGGAGGCATAATGTTTGTCCGGATACGCCTCGATAAGCCGATCGAGCATCTCGCGGTAACGGGCGTAGTACGTCCGGCCGCATTGCCAGAGGAGCTGCGCGCTGTTTTCCAGAAAAATATCCAGGTTGGCATACACCGCCTCGTTGATCGCCCGCGCTCCGAGCGAGCCCCCGAGCACCAGGAAGGTTTTCTTTTCGGTATTCAACCCGAAGGTCTCCTTGGCCTGACGTTGGGAAAGTCCTGCATCGGTAATGCTGCTGCGCACCGGATTGCCGGTAAAGACGATCTTCTCCCGCGGGAAAACCTTCTTCAATCCCTCGTATGCCACGCAGATCACCCGCGCACGGCGGGAAAGGATCCGGTTGGTCAGCCCCGCAAAACCGTTTTGCTCCTGGATGAGGGTGGGAACCCCCGCCAGCGAAGCGGCAAACAGCACCGGAGCGCTGGCATATCCTCCTGTACCGATGACCACATCGGGACGGAACCGACGGACGATGCTGCGGGCCCGCCACAGGCTGGAAATCACCTTGAAGGGAACCGCCAGATTCGACAGGGAGAGCGAACGCTGGATGCCCGCAATGGGCAGCCCCACGATGCGGTATCCTGCTTCGGGCACGCGCGTCATTTCCATGCGCCCCTGCGCCCCCACGAACAGGATGTCGGCATCGGGATGTCTCCGGCGCAATTCGTCGGCAATGGATACCGCCGGGAATATATGTCCGCCGGTGCCTCCTCCGCTCAAGATGATCCGATAGGGTTTTTTGTGCGATGTCATATATTTTCGAGTATTTGTCGAGCCTTCTCCTGCCTCTTTTGTTCCTCGGGGGCATCCTCCTCCGGGATGTCGTTTTCTTCTTCCTGCGCGGCGGCCTCCGGCTGCTGCGGCCGGGGATCGGAAGACGGCGAAGAGGGAAGCGGGGGGAGCGGCGTTTTCTCCCGGGCGTTCATGATGATCTTCTGCATGATGCCCACCATCAAACACGAAGCGATGATGGACGTTCCTCCGGAACTGATAAACGGGAGGTTCTGACCCGTAACGGGCAACATCCCCACATTGACCCCCGTGTGGACGATGGCCTGGCACATGATCACGCACAGCAACCCGCACAAGACCAACAGGCCGAAGAGGTCCTCCACCCGCAGCGCCTGCACCGTAACCCGAACGGCAAATACGGCAAAGAGCAACAGGATGAACGCTCCGCCCACCACACTGTATTCCTCCACCAGGATGGAAAAGATAAAATCGCTGTCCGCCTGCGAGAGGAAATACTTCTGGATGCTCTTTCCCGGTCCGGCCGCCGGGATGCTTCCTCCCAAGGCAATGGCCGTCTGCGCGGCCGTAATCTGGAGATATTTGTCCCGTTCCTCCTTGGACATTTCCTTGTTCTCCGAACGGGAGACATAGTTTTCTATGCGCGCCATCCAGGTGCCTACGCGGGTCCCTTCGAAAAGGTCGGGCTTGGCCTTGTAAGTGCCGAAGACCAGCGCCGCCCCCAGAATGAACGCCAGCACCGTAACTGCGATATGCTTGAAGGGATACCGCCCGATGACCAGTACCACGTAAAACGAAAACAGGAAGATGAGCCCCGTCGAGAGGTTGTGCGGGATGATCAGCGCCGCCATCACCAGAACCGGCCCCCAGAGGTCGATCACCAGGGGTCTCCAGCCGAGCATCTTCTGCGGGTCGCGGCTGTATTTTTCCAGATAGCGCGCCGTAAACATGACCATCGCGATCAGCGCAAAGGCTGAAGGCTGAAAGCTGAACCCGAGCACCCGCACCCAACGTCCGGCGTTCTGCCCTTCGATGACCGTCCCCGAGAAAAACGCCCATACCAACGCACCGATGGTGAGCACCACCACGATCCATGTCAGCCCCCGGTACAGACGGTAATTCAGCCAATACGCCAGAAACATCGACAGTACCCCGGCCAGCACGTCCCGCGCAAAGGTGATAAAGACCGAGGAGATGCTGCTCACCTGGCGGATGGTACTGGTGCTGATGACCCCCAGCAGGGAGAAGAGCAACAGCAGGATGACCACCCCCCAGATGACCTTGTCTCCGTGGCGCAGGATGTGGAAGTCGATACGCAGAATACCGTCCGCAGGGTTTTTCATGCCTTTTTCCTCGTTTTATTATCTGATCTTAAGGGTAACGATGCTCAATACCGCCAGGAATACCGAGATGATCCAAAACCGGGTAACGATCTTGCTCTCGTGCAGGCCTTTCTTCTGGTAATGGTGATGCAGGGGCGCCATCAGGAAAATCCTCCGTCCCTGCCCGTACTTGCGCTTGGTGTACTTGAAGTACGACACCTGGATCATCACCGAAAGCGCTTCTACCAGAAATATCCCCGAGATCAACGGCAGGAGCAGTTCCTTGCGCACGCAGATGGCCAGCACCGCGATGATCCCGCCGATGGTCAGAGAGCCCGTATCGCCCATGAACACCTGCGCCGGATAAGCGTTGTACCACAAAAATCCGATCAGCGCCCCTACGAACGCGCAGATGAATACCATCAACTCGCCCACATCGGGGATGTACATGATGTTGAGGTAATCGGCAAAAATGATGTTGCCCGACAGCCAGGCGAACAGTCCCAACACCGAAGCCTGGACAGCGGACGTCCCGGCCGCCAACCCGTCGATGCCGTCGGTCAGATTGGCCCCGTTCGAGACGGCGGTGATGATGAAGATGACCACGGGAATGAACAGGAGCCATACCCAGTCGCGGTAATTGTCGCCCAACCAACTGATCAGGTACGCATAGTCGAACTCGTTGTTCTTGACAAAGGGGATCGTGGTCTTGGTGGAGTGCTCCTCGGCCTGGAGAAAGCGTTCCTGCCCTTCACCCGGCGCGCTTTCCGCCCCGCCGACCGCCTGCACCACGGCCGTGCGTTCGGGCGAAGCCTCGCGGATGGTTACCTGCGGGCTGAAATACAGTACACAGCCCACCAGCAAGCCCAGGCCTACCTGCCCCACTATTTTGAAGCGGCCTTTGAGCCCGTCCTTGTTTTTGCGGAAGACCTTGATGTAATCGTCCAGAAACCCGATCGCCCCCATCCAAAGCGTCGTTATGAGCAGCAGCACGAGGTAGATATTGTCCAGGCGGGCAAAGAGCAGCACCGGCACGACCGTCGCCAGGATGATGATCACCCCGCCCATCGTCGGAGTGCCGGCCTTTTCCTCCTGCCCGGCCAAGCCCAAATGCCGCACCGTTTCGCCGATCTGCTTGCGGCGCAAGAAACGGATGATCTTCTTGCCGAACACCAGGGCGATGATCAGCGAGAGCAGAAAAGCGGCCGATCCCCGGAAACTGATGTAATTGAACATCCCCGCCCCGGGAAAATCGCACACGCGATCCAAATAGTTGAACAGGTAGTATATCATGTCCCTTCCGTGTATTTTATCTTCTTTATCCTTGTACCGTTACCGTTTCTCCGCGACCGAAGCGGCAAATGCCTCGCGCAGCTGTTCCATGTCGTCGAAATGCGTGCGCACCCCCTTGACCTCCTGGTAAGTCTCGTGCCCTTTGCCCGCTACCAGGATGATGTCGCCCTTCCCGGCCATCGCCACCGCCGTGCGGATCGCCTGCCGACGGTCGGGATTGACCAGCACACGGGCGGTGCGCTCGGCCGGCACACCGGCCATCATCTCTTCGAGGATGTCCATCGGGTCTTCGCTGCGGGGATTGTCCGAAGTGAAAATGGCCCGATCGGCCCCTTCGGCCACGATAGCCGCCATCTCCGGGCGCTTGGTACGGTCGCGGTCGCCCCCGCACCCCGCCACCACGGTGAAGGTTTCGTTGCCCGTGCGCAGTTGGTTGACCGTGCGGATGACATTGTCCAGCGCATCGGGCGTATGGGCATAATCGACGATGCACACCACCCCGGAGGGGGAAGTCCAGTTCTCAAACCGCCCGTGCACCCCGCGCTGACGGCTGAGCGCCTCCAGAGCCCGGGTGGGTTCGCAGCCCAGCAGCACCGCCGTGGCATAGATCGCCAGGGCGTTGTACGCGTTGAACCGCCCGACCAGGGGCAGCCACACCTGGCGGCCGTCGATCTCGAGTTCCATTCCTTCGAAGGTGTTCTCCAGAATCCGGGCCTTGAAATCGGACACCGAGGCCAACGAATACGTGTATTTCCGCGCCCGGGTGTTTTGCAGCATGTAGGCCCCGTTGCGGTCGTCCGCATTGACCAGCGCAAAAGCATCGGGAGCGAGCGAATCGAACAGGCGTTTTTTGGCATCGCGGTATCCGGCGAAGGTCTTGTGGTAGTCCAGATGGTCGTGCGTCAGGTTGGAGAAGATCGCCCCCCGGAAATCCAGCCCCGCCACCCGCTGCTGAGCCAAGGCATGGGAGCTGACCTCCATAAAGCAATGCGTACACCCCTGTCGCGCCATCCGATCCAGCGAAGCATTGAGCGTGAGGATGTCCGGAGTGGTCTGCCGGGCGGGGATGTGCTCCTCGCCGAGGATATTCTCCACCGTGGAGAACAGCCCGCAGCGATACCCCATCGAACGGAACACCTGATACAACAACGTCGCCGTCGTCGTCTTTCCGTTGGTCCCCGTTACGCCCACCAGGGCGATGCGCGAAGTCGGGTTGTCGTAAAACGCCCGGGCCATCAGCGCCAAGGCCCGTGAAGTATCCTCGACCTGCACGTAAGTCACCCCTGGATGCAACTCCCCAGGCGTCTTGCGCAGCACCACCGCACAAGCCCCTGCGCGGATCGCCTGATCAATATAGTCGTGCCCGTCAGCCGCCGTACCTTCGATGGCGACAAAAGCACCGGAAGGCACCACCGCCCGCGAATCGAACGAAAGCCCGGCCAGAGGCAGGTCTTCCCTCCCGCCGAGCAAACGGTGCGGGATTCCGGCGAGCACTTCTTGTAAGGTCTTGGTCGTCTTTTCTTCCTTGTCCATGGTTGTGGTTATCTTGCCGTCAATATTACCTTTTCCCCGCTGCGCAGGCGGCTGCCCTTGGCCAGGGACTGGTGGGTGATCTTGCCCGTACCGCCCTCCACACGCACCGAGAGCCCCATCCGTTCCAGAGCAGGGACCACATCGGCCGGGTAAAGCCCCTTGACATCGGGCATCACCTGGGCCGTTTCGTCGATCGAGGGACGGGGAGCCGCTTCTTCCGCCTGTTCGTACATGCCGGATTCGGGACCTTTGTACCGGTACACCTGACGGGGCGTAGTCCGGTAGATCCCCGCGGCGATGTCCTTGACTACCGGCGCAGCGATCAAACCGCCGGAAATACCATAGCCCTGAGGGTGGTAGATGCAGACGATCAGGGAATACTGCGGGTCGTCATGCGGGAAATACCCGGCAAAGGACACCATGTACTGCATCGGCTCGCCCCGGCCGTAATTGTACTGCGCGGTACCCGTTTTCCCGGCCAGCCGCAGGTCGGGATCGTAACAAGCCCGATGCGCCGTACCGTCGCGGTCTTCCACCACGCCACGCAAAAGATCCTGCATGATCTTGATGTTCTTGTCCGAAGCGATCTTCCCGCGCGATTTGGGAGCCACCCGTTCCACGACTTCGCCCCCCTGGCGCACTTGCTCCAGGATATGCGGCTGAAGGTACACCCCATCGTGCGCCACTGCGTTGTAGAGGGAGAGCGTCTGCAAGGGGGTGAGCTGCACCTCGTATCCGTACGACACCCAAGGCATGGAAATCCCCGACCATTTGGGCGATCCCGGCACGGGAACGTACGGATCGGGCTCACCGGCGATGTCGATGCCCGTCTTCTGCCCCACCTGCATCTTGAACAAACGGTCGATAAAATCCTCCTGGTGGTCCTTGAAAGCCTCATAAGCCGTCTTGACGATACCCGTATTGGACGACTTGACAAAGGCCTTGCGCAGGGAAATCACCCCGTAGCCGCCCGCCTTGTAATCCCGGACATGGCGGCCGTATATCGTGTAGATACCCCGTTCGGTATCCACTTTCTGCGCCGTATCGGCGGCATCTTCTTCCAAAAGCGCCAGGACGGACATCAGTTTGAAAGTCGAACCCGGGTCGCTCCGCTCGCCCACCGCATAGTTGAGCACCTCGGCGTACTGCCCTTCCGCGATGCGTCCCAGATTGACCATAGCCTTGATGCCTCCGGTCTTCACGTCCATCACTACGGCGCAGCCCCGCTCGGCGTTCCATTTGAGCAAATGTTCCTGCAATGCTTCGTGGGCGATGTTCTGGATGCTGGCGTCGATGGTGAGCACCAAGTCCTTCCCGTCGACCGGGTCGCGCTTGTTCCCGTCGGCCAAAGGCTTCCATTCGCCCCGGAGCTGCTGCATCATCCGCACCCCGGGAGTACCCTTGAGCTGGAGCACGTAATATCCCTCGGCACCGACATAGGCCCGGTTGTCGTCCGAATAGCCGATCAGACGGTCGCCCATTCCCCGCAGGGGGTTGATGCGCTTGGAGTAGTCCTTGACGATGAGCCCGCTGCGCACCGGCGAAGACTTCTTGGCATAGTATTCGAAGATCGGGAAGGTGAGCAGCCGATCCCGGTCGGCCTGGGAAATATCGGTCGCTACCCGCAGATAGCGGTTCTTCTTTTTGCGCGCCGCGTCGAAATACCTGCGCCACCCGGCCGAGGACCGCGTAGGGAAATACTTGGCCATCGAATCGCACAAGGCCGAGATGTTCTTTTTTTCCTTCGTATCGTTGTACGTCTGGTCGGTAGGTACAGCCGTATCCCAATACACGTCGTAACGCAACACGGTCGAAGCCAGCAGATACCCGTCCGAGGAGTAGATGTTGCCCCAGCGGGAAGGCACCTCGCGCTCTTCGATACGACGGGAACGCGCCTCGCGACGGAGTTCGTCGCCCGTAACGGCGATACGGAACATGAAAAACGCCACGGCCGCCAACGCCAGGAGAAACCCGACCGTCATCACCCCGATCCACAGGTACGAGACACCCTGCAGACGCTCTCCCTGCCGGGTTTCCGTCCGTTCGTCTGTCGGCTGTCCTGTCCCCTGTTCGATCATCCGATCACTTCTTTTTGTCCACTTGTATCATATTGACCGGCTGGTCGGTCGGTTTGAACCCCTGCTCGGAAAACCGGTCGAGCATCCCGCTTTCCATCCTCACCTGGGAGATCCGGGACTGGATTTCCACATACTCGGTGGCCAGGGTGTTTTTCTGCTCGGTAAGGTTCTTGATCCGATACACCTTCTGGTCCATCGAAGCCGAACTGTACACCATGGCAAAGGCAATGACCACCACCAGCCCGGTCCATTTCCACATCCGGCCGGTGAAATAATCGCCCCGGATGAACTTGGCGAAAATATCGAGGGGATTCATCGTTTCCCGTTTTTATCGTGTTGCCCGGCCACTTTTTCCCCCACGCGCAGCCGGGCGCTGCGGGCGCGGGAGTTTTCCGCCATTTCCCTCTCCGAAGGGACGATCGCCTTGCGCTCCACCGGCTGCAAGGGCCGCAGAGGATTGCCGTAGAAGTCTTTTTCCACCTCGCCCGAAAAACGCCCGGAGCGGATGAAATTCTTCACCAGCCGATCCTCCAGACTGTGGTACGAGATCACGCTCAAACGCCCCCCTTCGCGCAGGACCTCCCCCGACTGGGTCAGGAAATCTTCCAAAGCCCCCAGCTCGTCGTTCACCGCGATGCGCAACGCCTGGAACACCTGGGCGAAAAACTTGTTTTCCCTGCCCGGCGCCGCAAAACCCTCCAGGGCCGCCATCAGTTCCCCGGTAGTGGCGATGGGACGCCTCTTGAGGATCTGACGAGCCAAAGCCCGCCCCTGGCGAAGCTCTCCATAGCGGTAAAAAAGATCGGCCAAGTCCTCCGCCTCGTATTCATTGACCACCTGAGCCGCCGTCAGCCCTCCCGAAGGGTTCATCCGCATGTCCAGCGGGCCGTCGTAGCGGATGGAAAAGCCGCGTCCCGCCGTATCGAACTGGTGGGACGACACGCCCAGGTCGGCCAGGATGCCATCGACAGCCTCCACCCGATAAAAACGCAGGTAACGGGACAGGTAGCGGAAGTTTTCCCCGACAAAGGTAAAGCGAGGATCGTCGATCTCCCCGGCCGGCACTTCGCTGTCCTGGTCGAAGGCGAACAAACGGCCGCCTTGCCCCAAGCGGGAAAGGATTTCGCGCGAGTGTCCGCCGCCGCCGAACGTCGCATCGACGTACACACCGTCGGGCTTGATCGCAAGAGCATCGACGGACTCGTTCAAAAGTACGGGTACGTGGTAACTCATCGTCGTATTCATATCTCCCGGGAGGAAGTATCATCTTCCTTCCCGGCGGATCCCATCAATTTTTCCGCCAACTCGGCATAGGAACTCTCCCCGCGGCCGAGCGCCTGCTCGTACAGGTCTTTGTCCCACAACTCGAAGAAATTCCCCACCGGAGACAACACCACCTCCCGTTCGAAATGCGCCCAGGCAGCCAGATCGGCCGGGATATTCACCCGTCCCACCGCATCGGCCTCCACAAAACGCACCCCCGCCATGAAACGGCGGATGAAGTCGCGGTGCTCCCGCACATAGGGATTCAAACGCTGGATCTTGTCCAACTCCTCCTCCCACATGCGGGACGTGTACATCTCCAAACACGTCTCCTGCATCGAACGGCGGATAAAAAAACCTCCCGCCACCTCTCCGCCCAGCGCCTTGCGCAAGGCCGAGGGCAGGGCTATACGCCCTTTGGCATCGGGTTTTACGGCAAATGTCTCGAGTATACGGTACATACGATCTATTATCGTTCAAAATTACTACATTTCCACCACACATCCACCACTTTTCACCACTTTTTCCCATTTTATTTCTTATCTTTTTTTAACGACCTTTTAAGACCCACCCCGGCACAAATCGCCGTAACTTTCCACATCGGCCAAAACCGAATAAAATCGCAGGAAAAACACAATACCCATACAGAAATGAAAGCATTCAAGATCGCAGCCATCAGCATAGGCTCCCTCGTCGGGCTGCTCATTGTCCTGATGATCGCCATTCCCTATTTCTTCAAGGACAAGATCGTCGACGCCGCCCTCCAGGCCGCCAACGAATCGCTCACCGCCCGGGTCGTGGTCGATCCCTCGGACGTACACTTCTCGCTGTTCTCCCATTTCCCCAACTTCACCCTCGCCATCGAAGACTTCGCCATCGAAGGCACGGGAAAATTCGAAGGCACCACCCTGATCCGCGCCTCGAAGATCTACGCCGTGGTCGACCTCGCCAGCGTCTTTTCCGGCACGCCCAACATCCGGGCCGTCGGACTGGAAAAACCCCAAATCCACCTGATCACCGCCAAGGACGGCAGCGCCAACTACGACATCGTCAAACCCTCGGACGAAAAGGAATCCGAACCGTCCGACACGAGTGCCCTGGCCTTGAACATCGACCTGAAAAAATACAGCATCTCCCGCGCCGAAGTGGACTACATCGACTCCACCTCGTCGATGGTCCTGCACATCGGCAACCTGAACCACTCGGGCAGCGGCGCGATGCGCTCCGAACGCTTTGCCCTGAAAACCGAGACCTCCATCGACACACTCACCTTCGCCCTGGAAGGCACCCGCTACATCAAGGACGCCCGCATCCTGGGCAAAATCACCCTGGACATGGACATGGGCGCGATGGTCTTTACGGTCGACACCCAGGGCGAGGACTACAACCTGCACCTGAACGACATCGACCTGCTGTGTGAAGGTTCCCTCGGTCTGCTGGACGGCGGAGGCATGGACCTCGACCTGCATCTGGGCAGCGGGAAGACCCAGTTCTCGTCCCTGCTCTCGATGCTCCCCCCGCAATACGCCTCGATGCTCGACGGGGTGAAAACCGAAGGGACCTTCGAGATGGACGCCACCGTCAAAGGCACTTACGGCGAAAATGCCTTCCCCGCTATCCAAGCGCTGCTCAAAGCCGAGAACGGCCGCATCCAATACCCCAAACTGCCCAAATCGATCGACGACATCCAGATCGACCTGCGGGTAGCTTCGCCTCAGAGCACCTCGCTCGACGCCCTGACCATCGACATGTCCAAATGCACGATGAAAGTAGCCGACAGCCCGGTTTCCGCCACCCTGCAACTCGCCACCCCGATCAGCGACCCGGACATCCGCGCTTCGCTGGAAACCTCGCTCGACGTAGCCTCGCTGCGCGATGTGATCCCGCTGGAGGAGGATGATCGGATCGACGGGAAGATCCTCGCCGACGTCTCGATCGCCGGCCGGATGTCCACCCTGGAAAAAGGCAACTATCAGGATTTCAAGGCCGACGGCAGCATCTCGATCCAAAACCTGGAATACGCCACCCGCTCGGTCGCACAACCGGTAAGGATCCCCTCGGCACAACTGGTCTTCTCGCCTCAAGCCCTCGACCTTCGCTCTTTCGCCCTGGAGATCGGTGAAAGCGACCTTTCCCTTTCGGGACAACTGAAAAACTACCTCGGGTACTACCTGAAAGGACAAACCCTGCAGGGCAACCTGAATGTCGCCTCGAAAAACCTCGACCTGTCCTCCATCCTGCCGGCCGACAGCACCGCTACCTCCGCATCTGCCAAGGAAGCCGCGCAATCCTCCCCGGAGGAAACCGCCGTCTCCCAGCCCATCCGCCTGCCCAAAGGCATCCGGTTCGACACGCAACTCGACCTGAAAAAGGTAAGCTACGGCACCATCGCCCTCTCCCAGGTTCAGGGACACCTGGGGCTGTACGACCAGATCGCCTACCTGAAAAACATCGCCATGCACGTAGCGGATGGCACGGTAAACGCTTCGGGCTCCTACGACGCCCGCCAGGAGGACAACGCCCTGGCCGACATGACCTTCTCGCTTTCCGGGCTCGACATCCCGCAGATGGCCGCCATGTTCACCAGCGTGAAGACCTTGGCACCGATAGCCTCTTCGGTGAGCGGACGGGTCAGCGGCTCGATCGCACTCAACACCCACCTGGACGCAACGATGCAGCCGGTTTACACCACGATGAACAGCCAGGGCACCCTGTCCACACAAGGTTTGCAGCTGAAAAACAGCGAATTTACCAAGACGCTGGGAAAAGCCCTCGGGATCTCCGCGCTGGAAAACGACCCGAAGGTGGAAGACCTCAACCTCAGCTATACCATCACCGACGGCCGGCTGACCGTCGCCCCGACTTCGTTCAAACTGGCCGGCATCGGGGCTACCCTGGCCGGTGAGATGGCCCTCGAAGGGATGACCCTCGACATGACCACCGACCTGAAAGTCCCCCGCACGATGCTGCCCCAGAGCATCAACCAGACGATCGACCAGGCCGTCTCGACCCTCACTTCCCTCGGGGTGAAGACTTCGGTAGGCGAAACGATCGACATTGCCGGGCTGATCACCGGGGAAGCCACCTCGCCGAAATACTCCATCGCATACGGTCCGGATCATAGCCCCTCGCTGGCCGATTACCTGAAATCCGAAACCGAAAAGGCCGCCAAAAACGCTGCCGAAGCCGCCAAGGAAAAAGCCGAGGAAAAAGTGAAGGAGCAGACCGACAACCTGAAAGACAAGGCAGTCGATGCTATCAAGGGCTTGTTCGGAGGCAAGAAATAACCCCCGACTTCCCTCCCAAAGACAAAAAAACAGGGCGCAACGACCACACATTGCGCCCTTTTTAGTAATTTAGCCGCTGAATCCATCTCATCTCCATGAGAAAAGACAAAAGAGAAAAATACGAACGCCGCCGGGTCAAATCGTCCTACGTATCGGTAGTGGTCAGCACCACGCTGGTGCTTTTCATCCTGGGCCTCATCGGGATGCTGGTGCTCTCCACGGACAACCTCACCCGCCACATCAAGGAAAACTTCGCCGTCGGGGTCGCCCTGAAGGACGGCGTGAAACAACAGGACCTCGACCAGTTCATCCGCGCCATCGAAGTAGCTCCCTACGCCAAAGGTGTCCAGTTCGTCAGCCGGGAAGATGCCCTCCAAACCCTCAAGGACGACTTGGGCGAGGATTTCGTCGAGTTCGTCGGGGACAACCCCCTCAACGACCGCATCGACGTATTTTTCCGCGCCGAATATGCCGACAGCCGCCAGGTCGATTCGGTAGCCACGATGCTGATGAAAAACGACTTCGTCGATTCGGTGGACTACAACCGGATCATGCTGGACGAAATAAACTCCAACATCCGCACCATCAGCCTGTGGCTGGGTGCCTTCGCCATCCTGTTCCTGGTCGTGTCCATCCTGCTGATCAACAACTCGGTGCGCCTGACCATCTATTCCAAACGCTTTACCATCCGGACCATGCAACTGGTGGGAGCCACCCCGAAGTTCATCCGCCGGCCCTTTGTCAACCGTCTGGTAGGCAGCGCACTGATCAGTGCCGCCATCGCCCTGATCCTGCTCTCCGCCATCGTATATTACCTGTACCAGTGGCAGCCCGAATACCGGATCGTACTGGACCTGCGGCTCATCGGAGCCTTGTACTGCGGTCTGGTGGTCATCTCGGTGCTCATCACGATGATCAGCGGCCGGACGGCCGTGCGCAAATTCCTCGGCATGCGCGCCGAAGACCTATATTACTGACCCCCGATTCAAAACACAAACCACACGCCTTATGAAAGCCTCGCAAAGCACCTTTCTCTTCACCCGGAACAATTATCTCCTGATGGCGGCCGGAGTGGTCGTCATCCTGCTGGGATTTCTCCTGATGAGCGGGGGCAACGACCCCGACCTGACCCAGTTCAACGAAGCGATCTTTTCCCGCCGGCGCATCTTCTGGGCACCGCTGATCGTCATCCTGGGATTCGTGATCGAGATCGTCGCCATCTTTTACTCCCCGCGCAAAAAAAGCGACACCCCGGCAGAGAAATAATCCCGGGAGGGAGGAAAACCATCTCCCACCCCGGATTCGGGGAAATCGTCCCCCGCACTCAGCAAGACGTATTATTCTGTTTAACCCCTTAACCCTCTTTATACTATGGATTTATGGCAAGCGATCCTTTTGGGCATCATCCAAGGACTGGCGGAATTTCTGCCCGTATCCTCCAGCGGACAACTGGAACTGGCCAAAGCCGCCCTCGGAGTAGACCTGGAAGGAAGCGCCGGACTGGCCTTTACCATCTACCTCCACGTCGGGACTGCCCTGGCGACGGTGGTCGTCTTCCGAAAAACGATCTGGGACCTGCTCAAAGGGCTTTTTGAATTCCGCTGGAACGAGCAGACGCGCTATCTGGCCATGATCGCCGTTTCGATGATCCCGGCCGGGATCGCCGGGCTTTTCTTCATGGACTACATCGACCTGCTCTTCGAAGGCAACGTCCTGCTGGTCGGCTCCATGCTCATCCTCACCGCCGCCCTGCTGCTGGTAGCGGGCCGCGCCCGGGACACCACCCGGAAAGTGTCGTTCGCCAGCGCGCTGATCATCGGCCTCTCGCAAGCCTTGGCCATCCTGCCCGGACTGTCCCGTTCCGGCACGACGATATCCACTTCGGTCCTCTGCAAGGTAGACCGGGGCGACGCCGCCCGCTTCTCGTTCCTGATGGTGCTTCCGCTTATCTTCGGACAGATCGCCAAAGACATCCTGGACGGAGGTCTCTCGGCCGACATGTCCCAAAGCGGCGCAGGTGTCATCCTGGTGGGGACCCTGGTATCGTTCCTGGTGGGCATCGCCGCCTGCCGCTGGATGATCGCCTTGGTAAAACGCGCACAACTGAAATGGTTTGCCGTCTACTGCCTGATCGTCGGAGCGGCCGCCATCGCCTGGAAACTGTTTTTCTAACGCACACCTGCTGCAGGCAGGAAAGCCCCGCGCAGCGATAAAAAATCCGGCAACGCATAGCGTTGCCGGATTTTTTATTTTACCGCAGAGCAGGTCATCTTTTCACCACGTCTTTCTACCACGCCCCCACGTATATATTGCCCGAAACGGCATTGGCCCGCACTTGAACCCCTGCTCCGGAAGTGTTCAACTCCAGGCGGCGACTGGCGCGCGCCACACCCGAAATCTCGATCTCGCTGCTCATCCCGCTGAGCGAGTAGCTATGCGACTTCAGGTCGCCCTTCAGGTAAAGGCGGATATCGCCCGCCACGGATTTGATCGACGTCTGCCGGAGTTTCGGTCCCATGTACAGGCACACGTTGCCCGAAGTGGAGGACACCCCGACCAAGGAAAAATCCACCCCGGTCCTGCTCCCTTTGGCCAGCACATCGCCCGCGATGGTAGTTACATCGATCTTGTTGCCCGTACAATCGGCCAGGGAAACATTGCCCGAGGTAGTGCGCACCACGGCCAAGTTAGACGCGATCCCCTTGAGGGTCATATTGCCCGAGACCGTGCTCACCGACAGGTCGTCCGCCGATACCCCCACCAGCGACACATCGCCCGAGACGGACGAAACTTCCGCCCCCTCCAAACGAAGCCCCTGCAGCGAGACATCGCCCGCAACTCCATTGACGACTACAACCTGTACATCCGCCGGAGCCTCGATACGGATGTAGCCCTGCGCACGACGGATGGACACCGAGCGGAGCGTTTGGTAGATCTCCAAGGTCGAACCCGACTTGCGCGCCTGGACACTGAAATTCTTTTCCCGGATATCCATGTAGTCCACCCGACACTCGACCTTGGTCTGCGCGCCGTCTGTCTTGACCACACTCACCGGCAAGACCGGCTGCACTACCTTGATGGTGGTTACCCCCGAATAAGCCGCATCGATAAACACTTTGTTCTCGATCGTCTCCGCCCCGACGGTTCCCATCATCCACAGGGCGCAGAATAACAAGAGTATTTTTTTCATCGCACTTCTTCCGTATTTGCGTTTGACATTCTTTCCTCCTTTCCTCCTTCCCGCCTCGTTCTACCAAGAGCGCACATCGACCCCGCCCGAAACCGTCTTGGCCTTCAAGCGTACACCTCCGCTCTGGCCTTCGCTTTCGAAATGGCGCCGGGATTCGCCGACCCCGGCTACCCGTACTCCGCCCGAAGTGGCTTTCAAGTCGTAACCGTTACGGCCCAGATCGCCTTTGAGGTACACGTCGATCCCGCCCGAAACACTCTCCAAAGATACCTCTTGTGCCGAATCTTCCAAATAGACTTTCACCCCGCCCGAGACGGTTTCTCCCTCCATCTGGTCGGCCGACAAAGCCTCGGCGCGAATCCCGCCCGAGACGGTCTTGCAAGTGAGCCACTTTCCCCGGACCTGCGAGAGCTCCACGCCCCCCGAAACCGTACTCAAGTTCATTTGCTCGGCATTCACTCCGCTCACTTCCACTCCACCCGAAACCGTCTGCGCCTTCAGGCGATCCAAAGAAACCCCTTCGGCATAAATCCCGCCCGAGACGCCCTGGATGTCCGCTTCCCGCACCGAGACGGGCACCCGCAGTTCGAGGTAGCACCCCGAAGCCTGGCGGCAAGCCACTCCGTCCTTGGGGGTCTGATAGATCTCCAGCACGCCCCCGTCCTGACGCACGCCGATCTTGTAGTCGGGGACATTGACCTTCATCTGCCCTGCGTAGCACACTACCGACACACTATCCGATGTACTGGGAAGGACACGCACCGGGAAAATGCTCTGCGCTACCCGAATGGTTCGCACCCCGGCATACTGGCCGTCGAGCAAGGTGGTGTCCTTCCACTGAACCGTATTTCCCTCCGACCATCCGATCGAACAGCTCACGACATTCCATCCGCATCCGACAGCCAACAAAGCGAAGACTGCGGCGAAAGCCGCAAAAAACATCTTTTTCATAGCGAACTCCATTTATATTTTCTCTGTTATTCCCTTTCGTCTTATTCCCGGGAAGAAATATGTACTTTTTCCCATCCGCAACAATCGCCCGGATCGACCTTTCCACGCGTACTGACCAATTCCAACGAGCGCACCGTCAACCCTTCGGCCTGCACATCGCCCCGGTTTTTTACCTTTACCGCCTCCACGCAAGCCGGCACCTCTACCGTAACCATCTGCCGGGACGTCCCCTCAAACGACCCGCCGTCCGGAACCCGAAGGATCAGGCGATCGCCGTCCTGCTCATACCGGGGCTGCGCTGCGGACATTCCTGCATTCCCATTCTGAAATCCTTCTATCCGAACATACAAGGTGTCGTTTCGGCTAGGCAAAAGGTGTGTCTGCCCATCTTTCTGACGGATCTCGAGGGCGAGAACTCCGGCAAATGAGCCTTCCTGCTGCCCCCGCTCCGTATTGTTCTCTAAAGCCTCTCCTTCCGCACAAGCCCCGGCAAGCAGGCAGACGAAAGACAGGGCGATCCATGGGATTTTCTTCATTTCTCCTTTCCTTCTTTTCAACAACATTAGACCGGAAAAACGGCAAAAAGGTTACAGGAGAAGTGTTATTTTTTTCATCCCGGGGGATTGCTTACCTTTGCGCCATCTGAAATACAAGCAAAAAGACACCTATCATGCTCACGGTATCCAACCTTTCCCTGCAATTTGGCAAACGGGTCCTCTTCGAGGAGGTCAATCTGAAATTTACCCCCGGGAACTGCTACGGGGTCATCGGCGCCAACGGAGCCGGAAAATCCACCTTTCTCAAGATCCTCTCCGGAGAGATCGAACCCACCAGCGGGTCCGTATCCCTGGAAAAAGACAAACGAATGTCCGTCCTTTCCCAGGACCACTATGCCTTCGACGACCGCACGGTGCTCGATACCGTCATCTCGGGCAACAGCCGCCTCTCCGAGATAAAAGCCGAGTTGGACGCCGTCTATGCCAAACCCGACTTTTCGGACGAAGACGGCCTCCGCGCCGGAGAATTGAGCGATGCCTTCGAAAAAATGGGCGGATGGAATGCCGAGAGCGACGCCGCCTCGCTGCTTTCCTCACTGGGCATCCCGGAGGACAAACACTACTCCATGATGGCCGATCTGGAAACCAAGGACAAAGTGCGCGTACTGCTGGCCCGCGCCCTGTTCGGCAACCCGGACGTGCTCATCCTCGACGAGCCGACCAACGACCTGGACATCTACACCGTCGGTTGGCTGGAGGATTTCCTGGCCAACTACGACAATACCGTCATCGTCGTCTCGCACGACCGACACTTCCTGGATGCCGTAGCCACCCACATCGTGGACATCGACTTCAAAAAGATCAAGACCTTCTCGGGCAACTATACCTTCTGGTACGAGTCCAGCCAATTGGCCGCCCGTCAGCGTGCCCAGCAAAACAAAAAGACCGAGGAAAAACGCCGGGAACTGCAGGCGTTCATCGAACGCTTCGCGGCCAACGTCGCCAAGAGCCGCCAGGCTACCTCGCGGCGCAAGATGCTGGAAAAACTCAACATCGACGAGATCGAACCCTCCTCGCGCCGTTACCCCGGCATCATCTTCGAGGCCGAACGCGAGATCGGCGACCAACTGCTCCACATCGAGGGGCTGTCCAAGAGCCTCGACGGGCAGGTGCTGTTCCACGAGCTGAACCTCAACCTCAAGAAAGGCGACAAGGTGGCCTTCCTTTCCCGCGACTCGCGCGCTACCACCGCCCTGTACAACATCCTGGCCGAAGAAGACCAACCCGACGCCGGCCGGTTCGAATGGGGGGTAACCACCTCCCGGGCCTACCTCCCGGCCGACAACAGCCGGTATTTCGACAACGACCTTTCCCTGGTGGACTGGCTGCGCCAATGGGCCCGCAGCGAAGCGGAACGCGACGAATCCTACGTGCGCGGCTTCTTGGGGCGGATGCTCTTCAGCGGCGAAGAGGCCTTGAAGAAAGTAAACGTGCTCTCCGGAGGCGAGAAAGTGCGCTGCATGCTCTCCCGCATGATGATGGTGCGCGCCAACGTCCTGATGGTGGACGAACCGACCAACCACCTGGACATGGAATCCATCCAGGCGTTCAACAACGGGCTGACCCAGTTCCGGGGGACGGTGCTGATGACCTCCCACGACCACCAGTTCGTCCAGACGGTGGCCAACCGCATCGTGGAGATCGGTCCCAAAGGCATCATCGACCGCTACATGACCTACGACGAGTACATCGCCGACAAAAAAATCCGCGAACTGCGCGAGGCTTTGTACTGATCGATCGGGGTTTCCACTTACCCAGTGCGGGGAGACGCGCGGCCGAAGGCCGCGCGTCTCCCCGCACTGAGTTTTCCCCCGCCCCCTAAATGGACCGCCTCAGAACAAAGCCCGCGTATCGCTGACCACCTGCAAGGAATCCCCCTGCAAAAAAGCACGGGCGATCTCCTCGGCGCCGTTCGAGATGGAGCAGCGCGCTATCTGGGGGCCCTGCACCTGCCGCACCCGCACTTTTCCCAACAACCTCACCGCCTCTCTTCCCGCCACCTCGTACCACTGGTACACCAGGAAACGGTCTCCGCTGCGAACCCCCTGCGAAGTTCCGCACCCGAGGTACAACTCCTTGTACCGCCCTTTGGCATCGGGAGTTTCGAGTTGCAACACACAAGTCTCAAAACGGAACTGCGTGTCGATATAGTACTCCATCTTGGCCGGCAAACTCTCGAAGGCCTCCTGTTCCGCCTCACCCGCTGTCCGGCCTGCGCCCGTCAGCCGAAATTCCCGCGCATCGGACACCTCGCCGCTCGCCAGATCGTAGGACGTAAGGGAGAACACGATGTCCACCTCCCGACTGTCTTCCTTGCGCGAGAGCTCCGCCCGGGAAACATACCCCACGAGCAAGTAGCGCCCGCCGAGAGAGCCCATCCGTTCCTTTCTGGTTTCTTGCTGCCAGGCGGTTTCGCGCTGTCCCCAGAGGGCATTCCTCCAAACCGCCTCCTCGAGGTACAACCCGCGAACCATCCGCGCATCGATCACCCGATGACGTCCCCGCCGGAGAAATCCCTCGAGCACCCCGCTGCGCACCCGCTCGGCATAGGCCGGAGAAACGCCCCGGGCCGTGAAAAAGTAATCGATCACCACCGCGTCCCGATCGGCCGGCCCGTCCACCTGCCGGGCGGATAGTGCCAACCCCGAAAGGGCCGCAAGGACAAAAACCGCTTTGCAAAAAAGGCTTCGTATCATTTCCGATGTTTTTTTCATGACAAACTCCCTATTCAAAAGAAACGAGCCGTTTTCCTTCTTCGGAAAGCGGCTCGTTTCTTTTTTCGATCCGACGGACGGATTCGCTTATTTTCTCAAGCCAAGTTGTTCGACGATCTTACGATAACGTTCGATATCCACCCGTTTGAGATACTCCAGCAGGCTGCGGCGTTTACCTACGAGCTTGACCAACGCGCGTTCCGTACCGAAATCGTGGATGTTCTTCTTCAGATGCTCGGTCAGGTGGTTGATGCGATAGGTGAAAAGAGCGATCTGCCCTTCGGTCGAACCCGTGTCAGTAGCCGATTTGCCGTACTGAGCGAAAATTTCCTGTTTTTTTTCTTTGGTCAGATACATGCCAATATTGTTTTAATGATTGTTATGTATGGTTTTTATATACGGGGGCAAAGATACGGATAGTTTGCGGTTCGTCCAAAATGTTTTTCGGCATTATTTTTCACCCCTTGAGTATTTTGTGAAAAACACCCGTCCTTATCCTAATAATAGTATAAAAACACGAAAAAAATTCCATGCCTGCCCAAATGTTAGTAAATTTGGGCTTTGTTTCCCGCAAAACAAGGAGAAAAGAAAGAATGAACTTACTCAAACGCTACAAATATCTGCTGGCTGTTACGATCGTCGGTTTGGTCGGATTTTCAGCCGCCCTGCGGCTCAATGCCGCGCAAGCCACGGACGAGCGCTCGGACAAAGCGCAATTCCTCACCCAACTGGTATCCTACATCATCGGACAATGGCATTACGACCCCAAAGCCATCGACGATTCGCTGTCCGTATCGGTGTACGACGAGTACCTCAAGACCCTCGACTTCGGCAAACGCTACTTCACCCGGGCGGACTCCGCCCTGCTGGACCGCTACCGGTACGAAATAGACGACCAGATCCTCGCCGGGGACACCATGTTTTTCCACTCGGCCACCTCGGTGTTCAAGACCCGGATGGAAATGGTTGCCGCTTCGCTGGACTCGCTGCTGGCCTCCCCGATGGACTTCACCGTAGAGGAAACGCTCGACCCCGACGACACCACCTATGCCCGCGACATGACCCAGGTCATGGACCGCTGGCGCCGTTACCTCAAATACAACGTGCTCACCCGCCTGTACAGCGACTTGAAGACCGAAGAGGACAAAGCGTCCAAAGACAGCACCTATGTAGCCAAGACCACCGAAGAGTTGGAGAAAAAAGCGCGGGAAGCCGTGCTGAAGAACTTCCGGGACTACTTCAAGCGGATCGACGAATTGGACGAAGAAGACTGGTTCTCGATGTACCTCAACGCCTTCACGATGTATTTCGACCCGCACACCCAGTACATGGCGCCCCGTGAGGAAAAAGACTTCAACACCAGCATCTCGGGACAACTGGAGGGCATCGGAGCCGTCCTGCAACAGAAGGACGGATATACCACCATCGCCAGCATCGTGCCGGGATCGCCGGCCGCCAAGAGCGGCCAACTGGCGGTGGGCGATCAGATCCTGGAAGTAGCCCAAGGGCGTGAAGAATACGTCAATATCGTCGGCATGCGGTTGGACGATGCCGTCGATCTGATCCGGGGCAAGAAAGGCTCGACCGTACGCCTGAAAGTACAGCAGGCCGACGGAGCCATCAAGGAAGTACCCTTGGTACGCGACGTGGTGGAGCTCGAAGAGACCTTCGTACGCTCGGCCGTGGTGGAAAAGGACGGGCACAAATACGGAGTGATCTACGTGCCGAAATTCTACGTCAATTTTGAAAACGAAGACGGCCGGGAAAGCTCGGACGACCTGGCCAAAGAGATCGCCCAGCTGAAAAAAGAAGGCATCGAAGGTATCGTGCTCGACCTGCGCAACAACACCGGCGGAGCCCTTTCGGGTGCGGTGAAGATGGGCGGGCTGTTCATCGACCAAGGCCCCATCGTCCAGGTCAAGACCCGCGAAGGCCAGATCCGCGTACTGCCGGACAACGACCCTTCGGTCGCTTGGGACGGCCCGCTGGTCGTGCTGGTCAATGAAATATCGGCCTCCGCCTCCGAGATCTTCGCCGGAGCGATGAAGGACTACAACCGCGCCATCATCGTCGGCTCGAAACAGACCTACGGGAAAGGCTCCGTGCAGAACATCGTCGAACTGGACAACATGGTGCGGGGCAAGATCTTCGGCGACGACGCCCTGGGAGCCCTTCGCCTGACCATCGAAAAATTCTACCGCGTCAACGGCGCCGGCAACCAGCTGCGGGGCGTGGCTTCCGACGTGGAAATCCCCGACGTATATTCGGTGATCGAGATGAACGAAAGCACCGAAAACCTCCCCATGCCGTGGGATTCCATCCCGGCGGCCCGGTACTACCGTTTGGACAACGATTTCGCTCCCGTGATCGAACGGGCGCGGGCGCGGATCGAAGCCGATCCCTACTTCCAACAGGTACAGGAAAACATCGCCTGGCTCAAGAGCCGCAAGGAAAGCCGGCCCATCCCCCTTTCGCTGGAAGGCTTCCGCCAGGACGACAGCCTGTACCGCGCCGAAGCCAAACGTTTCGACTCGATCAACAAATTCCGCTCGGAACTGGAATACGTCTCGCCCCGGTACGAACAGGCTCTGATGGCCGCCGATTCGACCTTGGCCTCCAAACGGAAGACCTGGCACGAAGACCTGCGCAAAGATGCGGCCATGCAACAGGCCGTCGAGATCCTTTCCGACATCCGATAACACCTTATCCGCTCTACGCGCATAACGATTGACACTCGCCCGAATGGTTTCCCGAGAAACACGACAAGAGAAAAAAGACAAAGACGCATCGCAATCGGTATTCGGAATCACTCTGGAAAGGTTCAAACGCAACCTTCCCGGTGTGATTTCGTTTTGGTTCATCCTCGCCATCGGCCTGGTGGCCCTGCTGGCCTACGCCCTGGCTCCGGACAACACCACGTATGCCAACACGATGCACCTGGCCCTGTCCAACAAGACACCGGGTTTTACCATCGACCTGATCCAGACCGAAAAGCCGGGCGCGGACAAACAATCGATCTTCTCCGTCCTGTGGAACGGCCGCACCCCGCTGCTCTCCAGCATTCCCGTCACGGAATACACCATCGAGGGCGACTCCATCCGCTACCGCGAATACGTCGGTGAAGGAGTGTCCTCCCCGGAAAAGACGATGGCCTGCTCGCCGCTGACCAAAGTGGAAAAGACGACGTTTTACCTGGGCACCGACCGCTATGGCCGCGACCTGCTCAGCCGGATGATCATCGGCTCGCGCATTTCGTTTTCCATCGGGTTCGTGGCCGTACTCATCGCCATCATCATCGGGGTGAGCCTGGGCGCCATCGCCGGTTATTTCGGCGGCAAAGCCGATGCGCTGATCATGTGGCTGATCAACATCATGTGGTCCATCCCCACCCTGCTGATGGTCATCGCCGTTACTTTCGCCCTGGGGAAAGGCGTCTGGCAGGTTTACGTGGCCGTCGGGCTGACCATGTGGGTGGAAGTAGCCCGTATGGTGCGCGGGCAAGTGATTTCGGCCAAACAAATGCAGTACGTCGAGGCGGCCCGCGCCTTGGGCTTCGGCAAACTGCGCATCATCACCCGGCATATCCTGCCCAATATCTGGGGAGTGGTCATCGTGATCACCGCCTCCAATTTCGCTTCGGCCATCCTGATGGAAAGCGGATTGAGTTTCCTGGGACTCGGCGCACAACCGCCCATCCCGTCCTGGGGAGGCATCATCCGCGACCACTACATGTACATGGTGATGGGCAAGCCCTACCTGGCCCTGGTGCCCGGAACGATGATCATGCTCCTGGTACTGGCCTTCATGACCTTCGGGAACACCCTGAGGGATGCTTTGGACGTAAAATCTTAACCGGTCGATACATCCGCCCGGAATTCTATCGCTATGAGTGAAAACATCAAACACGAATGCGGCATCGCCATGGTTCGCCTGCTCAAGCCGCTCGAGTATTACCAGCAGAAATACGGCAGCGCTTTCTGGGGCTTGAACAAGATGTATCTCCTGATGGAGAAACAGCACAACCGGGGACAGGACGGCGCCGGCATCGCCGCGGTAAAGATCGACGCCCCGGTCGGACGCGCCTACATCGACCGCGTCCGCTCGAAAGACCCGCAATCCATCCTCGAAATATTCAAAAAAATAAACAGCGACATCAACCGCCTGATGGCCTCCCGCCCCAAGGCCGAAACGCCGCAGCAGGATTTGGAATGGATCCGGGAAAACATCCCCTTCGCTTCGGACATCTACCTCGGGCACGTGCGCTACGGCACCTACGGCGGAAATACCATCGAGGCCGTACACCCGTTCATGCGCGAGAACATCACCGCCGCCAAAACGCTGGTGGTAGCCGGCAACTTCAACATGACCAACGTGGACTTTCTCTACAACCGCCTGGTGGAAATGGGACACCACCCCATCGCCAAGCTGGATACCATCACGGTCATGGAACGCATCGGGCACTTCCTGGACGAAGAAGTCGATGCGCTCTTCGCCCGCTATAAATCCGAAGGGCTGCACGGAGTGGAATTGGCCGAACGTGTCGCCCGGCAGCTCGACACCCACGCCGTACTGGTACGCGCCGCCAAACGTTTTGACGGCGGCTTTGCCATCGCCGGACTGGTAGGACAGGGCGACGCTTTTGTCCTGCGCGATCCGGCCGGTATCCGCCCGGCTTTCTACTATGCCGACGAGGAAGTCGTCGTGGTAGCCTCCGAGCGCCCGGTAATCCAGACCACATTCAACGTGCCGATCGACTCCGTACACGAGATCGAACCCGGCAGCGCCCTGATCATGCACCGCGACGGCCGCTACGAACTGGCCCCGGTGATGACGCCCCTGCCGAAAAAAGCCTGCTCGTTCGAGCGCATCTACTTCTCGCGGGGCAGCGACGCCGACATCTACCGCGAACGGAAAACCCTGGGGCGCAACCTGGTGGATCCCGTGTTGAAAAAGATAGATTACGACATCCCCAACACCGTCTTTTCCTACATCCCCAATACGGCCGAAAGTTCGTACTTCGGACTGATGGAAGGCTTCGAAGAGTATCTCAACGAACGCAAAGCCCGCGAAATATCGGCCCTGATCGCCTCGGGCGAGACTCCCTCCGAGGCCCGCATCCACGACATTCTCTCGTGCCGGATCCGCAGCGAAAAGATCGCCATCAAGGATGCCAAACTGCGCACCTTCATCACCGAAGACGCCTCGCGCGACGATATGGTGGCCCACGTTTACGATGTTACCTACGGAGTGGTGCGCCCGCAGGACAACCTGGTGCTGATCGACGACTCCATCGTGCGCGGCACTACCCTCCGCCAAAGCATCGTGCGCATCATGGATCGCCTGCACCCGGCTCATCTGATCATCCTCTCCAGCGCCCCGCAGATCCGCTATCCGGACTGCTACGGTATCGACATGGCCCGTCTGGGCGACTTCATCGCCTTCCGCGCGGCGATCGACCTGCTGCGGGAAAACGGGTTGGAGGAGATCATCGACCAGGTGTACCGCAAATGCAAGGCGCAACAGGGACACGACGACACCGAAATGGTCAATTACGTCAAGGAGATCTATGCCCCGTTTACCGACACCCAGATTTCGGACAAGATCGCCGAATTGATCACCGCCCCCGACATCCATGCGCGGGTGAGCGTGATCTACCAGACGGTCGAGGGGCTGCACAAGGCCTGCCCGAACCACCTGGGCGACTGGTACTTTACCGGAGACTATCCCACCGCCGGCGGCAACCGGGTGGTCAACCAGGCGTTCATCAACTTTATGGAAGGCCGCAAGGAGCGCGCCTACTGACGGCCAAGCTCCCCAAGCGCGCGAAGGCGCCGGGTCCAAAGACCCGGCGCCTTCGCGCGCTTGGGGAGCTTGGGATCATAGCTGGAACGCAAAGACGACCCGACTATTTTCCCCACCCAAAAAAAGAGAAAAAGAAAACGTTTTTTTCCCTACCTTTGCAAACGAAAAAACAGAAGCGGACTCCCCGGGGCGAGCCTCCTCCCCCGGGCCCTTCGCAAAACAAACATCCAATGGACGACTATCATCCGGAAAATTTCTTAACCCCGGACAGAGTCTGACTCGCAGCGCGGCGGTACGGACTTTGTCCTTAAAAAGTCTTGTACCATGCGCACATTCATCAACGGTGAGAACGGGCTGACCATCCTGGATCATTGGCAGCCGAACTGCTGGATCAACATCGAGTGCCCTACGCTCGAAGAACTGAATTACCTCACCGAGGAGCTTCACATCCCGCAATCCTTCCTCAACGACATCGAAGACCCCGACGAACGTCCCCGTATCGAACTGGAGGACGACTGGAAGATCATCATCATCCGCATACCGGTACGCGATACCGCCAGCCGGAACGTGCCGTTTTTCACCGTACCTCTGGGCATCATCCTGCGGGGGGATGTAATCGTTACCCTGTGCTATCACCAGAACGACATGATCGCCGACCTGATCAGCTACAACCAGCGGAAAAATCGGGGATTCACCAACAGCTACAACCTCGTGCTCCGCTTGCTGCTCTCCTCGTCGGTATGGTTTCTGAAATACCTCAAGCAACTCAACATCGAAGTAAAACGCGCCGAGAAAAAACTGGAGCGCTCGGTCAAGAACAGCGAACTCCAGTCGCTGCTGCACATCGAAAACTGCTACGTATTCTTCATCACCTCCATCAACGGCAACCTGATCCTGCTCCAGCGGCTCAAGAACCTGAAAAACGAACGGGATTACTTCGATGAAGACCTGCTGGAAGACGCCGAGATCGAGCTCCGCCAGGCGCAGGAATCGACCAACATCTACTCCGGCATTCTCTCCGGCATGATGGATGCCTACGCTTCGGTGATCTCCAACAACGTGAACGACATCATGAAGCAACTCACCTCGGTGTCCATCGTACTGATGATCCCGACGATGATCGCCTCTTTCTATGGGATGAACGTTCCCAACCCGCTTCAAGACAACCCGTGGGGACTTACCGGTATTATAGCCATCTCCATCCTGTTATCCATCGCCGGTATATGGCTCCTGCGCAAGCGAAAATGGTTCTGATTCGGAGCTGTTTTTCCCGCTACGGACGCCTCCTTTCCCCCGTGAAGGATTCATTTTTTCCTTCCCCGCAATAACTCCATGGAGGACAACCCTTTGCAAACGCAAAAATATTCACTCCAAATATTGCGGTTTGGGGGACTATTCCTAAATTGCGGCCTCGAAACAGACCGTACAAAACACGGTACAACCATTCGCAAAAGGACTATGAAGAGACTTATCATCGACTCCAAGAAGATGACGCCCGAGATCATGGCTCTGGTCAAGGAAAAGTACCCCGAAGGGTATTACGAGGATGATATCATCGTGTTCAAAAACCACAAGAACGAAACTATCGAAGCCATCCAGGTCGAAACCCCCGATACGGTCTACCTGATCAAGATCGGGAAATACCTCTCGGTAGGATTGGAGAATTTCGAAATGGAAGTCGAGGCCGACCCGCAGGTAAAACCCGGGGAAATCGACGAAACCGAGGAGGAAGAAGAGGAATACGACCAGCCTGAAATCGACGAGGACGATCCGGAAGAAGAGAACGAAGACTCCGAATCGAACGAAAGCGACGACCAGGACGAGGACGACGACGAAATCCCGGTGGTAAAAAACACGAAGAAAAAATAATCCCCTTCCGTGAAAAAAAGAAAAACGGCTCGAAAAAATCGAGCCGTTTTTCTTTTCCAAAAGACCTTTGTCGTTCCCATCTTACTGAACGCCTTTCATCGCGCGGAAAAGCAGCGGGGAGAGCAGCATCAAAAGCACCCCGGCCGCCAGGGACTGCCAAGCGATAAACTCGAACGACTGCATCGAAGGAGCGATGGCCTGCGCCACTTTCTCCATTTGCTGGGCCATAAAGTTCCCGATAGCGATCGACCCCATCCACAAGCCCATCAACACATTGACGATCCCGGCGGGAGAAAGTTTGGTTACCATCGAAAGTCCTACGGGCGACATGCACAGTTCGGCGCACGTCTGGATGCAATACACGGCCAGCAACCACGCTGCGGATACCTTGACGATTTCCCCGTCGGGTCCCAAAGTCAGGTTGTAGGCATAGGCCATGATGAAAAAGCTCCCGGCGAGCAAAAGAAGCGATATGGCGAACTTCATCGGCGTGTTGGGATTGACTTTCCGCTTGTCCAAGAAAGTCCACAGCAGGGAAAATACAGGGCCGAGAAGGATCACGAAAAGCGGGTTGATGCTCTGGAACAGCGAAGCCGGGATAAAGCCCCGGTCGGTGCGTACATTGGCAAATTCGGTAAACGTCGTCCCGGCCTGCTCGAAACCCGCGAAGAAGACGATGTTAAACACCGCCAGGGCGAAAATCACCCCCACACGGCTCCATTGCGTAGCACCGCTGGTCCCTTTTACCACGCTGGAAAGGATGTACACAGCCACACCCAATCCCAGGATCCAATAGGCTACGTTCATGATGTTCTCCGGCACATACATCAGCAGGAAAACGATCAGCAGGATCACCGCCACGACACCCAGCGTCCAGTACAGGATCGTAAACCAGTCCTTGCGCACGAGTTGCATCGCTCCTTGAGGATGTTTGGGCGGCAGGCCGATACCGGCCGTAGTCGTGCGGGAAACGTAAAAGACGATCAGGCAAATGAACATCCCGACCACCGAAGCCAGGAAACCGTACTTCCAGCCGATCTGTTCCCCGAAAAATCCCGAAGCGAACGGAGCGATGAAAGCCCCGATGTTGATCCCCATGTAAAAGATCGTAAAGCCCACATCGCGGCGGGCATCGTTTTCGGGATACACCGCCCCGACCATCGCCGTAACATTGGGCTTGAAAAAGCCATTGCCCATGATCAGCAGCCCCAGTCCTGCGTAAAGCAGATACTTCTTGAGCGCCATCACTTCAGGAGAGAAAGCCTCCTGTGCGTAAAACATGGCACTGATCGCCAGCGACAGTTGCCCCACAGCCATCAGCAAGGCCCCCACATACGTGCATATCTTCTGCCCGAGCCATTTGTCGGCCAAAATACCGCCGATGATCGGGGTTACATAGACCAACCCGAGGTAGATTCCGTAGATGGACATCGCCTCCACCCGATCCATCCCGAACCCTCCGGTAGCAAAGGCCGCCGTAAGGAACAGGAACAACATGGCCCGCATCGTATAGAAGCTGAAGCGCTCGCAGATCCCGGTGGAAAAGACGGAAAGAAGTCCCATCGGCTGCCCGAAAAATGTTTTCTCTTTCATTTTTAACAAGTCTCTGTTTTTTCGACGCTAATTTAAGGATTATTGGCCAGACCGCAGGGTCGGCACACTCATTTTTTCCCCCTGCAGTCCAGGAAAAGTTTTGCCGAAAGAAAAAAGCCGCTTATATTTGCAGTGCTCAAAGCCCGGATGGCGGAATCGGTAGACGCACTGGACTCAAAATCCAGCGCCCGCAAGGGTGTGCGGGTTCGACCCCCGCTCCGGGTACTTCCTTATCAAAGGCTTTGCAATCTTCTTGCGAGGCCTTTTTGCTTTTCTCCTCCCTGCACCTGCCATTTCCGCCAGGAACGATCCCCCATCGTCTCTTCCCAACCTCCCCCCCCCAATTCAGCCTCGTCCGACACAAAACCCGGAACTCCTCCAACCGCCCTTTCCGAAATCTCCTCTCCCCTTCCCGCCTTCCTTATCCGTCTAAACACAAAAAAAAGCCGGCGGCCTTTCCAGGCCGCCGGCTAAAATCAACAGTCGAGCGATCGACTATTACAGGTAATCCTGATAGCCAGGGTTCTGGGTAAGATTGTCATACCCATTGTCTCTGTAGAAGGTAATCTGGTTGATAGGAATACATCCCAGCCAGGAACGAGTCTGCTGTGCCGTGCTACGCAGGTCGGAACGACCGGTAATCCACCATCCCTTCATGTATTCGAGGACAGCTCTTGCTTCTGCATCATCCACTTTCACCGTGTAGTCAGCATCCGTGTAAGCGGTCTTCTTGTAGAAAGAATAGTCGCCAGTATCCCATTTTGCAAGTTTATAATCCGGGAACAGACGCTGTTCACCATCCGGACGTACGATCCACAGACCCGGAGAGCTACCAGCGAATGCATCCAATGCCAGTTTCCATTCGTTGGCCTGAGCGATATCAGTAGCATCACCGGAAGCGGCAGCAGCCTGAGCGGAAGCAACAGCACGATCGTACAGAGCCTCGAGGTCGAAGTAAGCACCGCACTGCAGCAGGTTACCCTCAGGGTTTCCAGAGAAGTATGCTACCTGAGACATATCCTTGTTGCCCCATCCATTTTCCGGGCTACCACCAGCATATTGGCCAAAGTAGTTATCGATCTCGCGAACCGGCTCATTATTGTAACGGCCCGGATAGCTGTCGTAACGATAGAGATAGTTGAGCTGCTGACCGTAAGCACGCAGGTCGCGGTTACGAACCCAGTCGTAAGCCAACTCTACGGTACGTTCACGACGCAGTTCCCAGATCAGCGCTTTGGCAGGAGTATTGAATCTCTCCAATTCGCGTTCCGGATCGGTCGGATATACACCCAATGTGAACTTGGGCAGACGGTTGGGCTGGATCGAAGCGTTCTTACCAGTTGCTACCGGCCGAGCGCGGATCAACTCAACCGAAGCATCCAGATCGGCCTGCGTAACGGCAGCACCACCCAGACCATCGGCCAATTCAGCTTTGGCGCAGATCCAGTCGAGCAGCACATGTGCGTAACGAATGATCGGGGCATTTACCGTGTTCGAAGCACCCTGCAGCCAGTTCACCGTCGAGGCAGCACCGCTCATGTATTCTTCGTACTCACGCGGGAAGCAAATACGCGGCATATAACGCGTAGAACCAGTACTGATATACTCACGCGACCATGCACCCGTATTGGCATCGGCCGTAGACGAGATGACGCGGGAAGATTTCAGCATAGCCTCCAAACGAGAATCCTTGTTCTTCAGCAGTGCGTTGTCTATCATCGTGTACAACTTGTCATAACGATCATCCGTATCCGTCGGGTTAATACCCTGCTGCTCGAGTACCGTCGTTTCACCCGGCTGCAGCGTACCATCCCAGAACAGGATCACGTTGCGGATAAAGTGAGCCGAGAAACCGCGAGCACTATCCAACATGTTTCCGAAATAGGACGTAGCCGCATTCTTGGTCTGAGACGTGCTGTAGTAGCGAGCCAGGATCACTTCCTTGCTGCCCGAGAGATCATCCGAAGCAAACTGGGAACGGAAGTCTTGATTGATCTGGTACTTGCCGCTAGCCATAACTACGCCAGCCCATTCAACTACCTTGTTCAGATACTTGGCAGCGGCTTCCGTATTGCCACCAGCATATTCAGCCGGCACATACTTCTGGAAGCAACCCAGCCAGTAGAACCAGCGAGCACCCAGGGCAGCGATGGAATACTTGTTCAGCAGATTGTTGCCGCCATCGTCCGCGCGACAGTTGTTCACCGCGAAATCGATGTCTTTGATCACGCTGTCCAAAACATCGTACCGGTTCGTACGGGGAATGCAAAGATCCTCGAGATTTTCGGTAGGAATCTTATCGAAGTAAGGAACGTCACCAAAAGACCATACGAGGTCGATGTAACGCTGGGCGCGCAGATAACGAGCGATACCCATCCAGTGATTGTACACTTCATCCGTGAAAACAGCTTTCGAGTCGCGTTCCATGCGGCTAATGAAAGTATTGGCACGACGAATCCAGATGTAGTTATTCGACCAGGATTCTGCATTCAATGCTGCCGAACCATAACCGTTTGCACCTGCTACAGGGCCTCCGCCGCTGTTCCCGTTCGAAGGAGGAGAACCCGGCGAGCCGCCGCTGACGATGATATCGGTCAAATACGAAGACATGTTCGGAAGAACCGGGTTGTAGTCGCCTGCACCGTATCCTCTGAAATACGTATTGTAATAATAGATGGAGTGCATGCGAAGGTTGGCCTCGGTCGTCCAGAAGTTAGAGTCATCTATAGAGTCCAAAGGCTTTCTATCCAGAAATTCCTTTGTACAACCTGTTGCCAGGAGTGCAATAAGCGCTATCGGTAAGAAATATTTCTTTTTCATGATAAGCTATAGATTTAAATTACAGAGTAAGCTGGAGACCAAGGGTATAGTACTTCGGAAGCGGAGTGGTTACACCCAGCTGGCCAATAGCGTAGTTGGATCCCGCCGACATGTTACCCGTGTTGATTTCGGGGTCGATATCAACTTTCAGGTTGTCGAAGGTAAGAAGGTTTTCTACCGTGAAGTATGCACGCAATTTGTTGATGTTGATCTTCTTGGTCAGACGCTCCGGAATGGTGTATCCGATGGTGAGGGTCTTCAGACGCAAGTAGGCCATGTTCAACAGGTAGTGGTCGTTGACCTGCCAGTTGGAATAGGTGTACTGTTCACGCGTCATCGTGGAAACGATCGGCCAGTAGTTGTTCGGCTTCTCGGGGCTCCACAGGTTGGTCAGGATCTCAGCCGAGGCACCGTTACCCAGCTCAGGAGCCGGCGATACCAGCGGGCCGCGGGACCAAGCGTCGCGCTTGCCGACGCCCTGGAAGAAGATACCCAGGTCGAAGTTTTTCCATGCCAGATCGATACGGAAACTGTACTCCCAACGCGGAAGTTGGTTACCGATCTTTTCAATGTCTCCATGGTCTTCCAATGTAGTCAGACCGCGGTCGATCACACCATCACCATTGAGGTCTTTGTACTTGATGGCACCGGGACGCGGAGTTGCCATCGTCTGCCAGGTATAACCGGGTTTGAGCTTGTATGCCTTACCGTAGTACCAAACAGCCGTCTCGCCTTTCGGAACACTCTGACCGTTGAGTTCGGTGATCTCCTCGAAGTCGTTCACCTGATACAGGCGGTCGTAACGATAGCCCCAGATTTCACCCATTTCCTTGCCATCATAGTAGGTAGATCCCCAGTTATGCCGATCCGGGAACGAAATAGCATGGGTCGGTTCATCCAGGTATTTCACCAGCACAGTTCTCGAGTCCGATACGCCGGCTACTACCGACAGCGTCAGGCCGTTCTTGAACTGGTGGTTGAAGTCCATGGAGAGTTCCATACCGTTGGTACGCATGGTACCGAAGTTTCCTTTCGGAGGAGTACCACCATAGGTAGCCGGTTTATCCTTATCCGGGGTAAACATGTTGGTCGTACGGCGGTTGAACCATTCGAAGGTCAATCCGAGTTTGTTCTTCCAGAAGCGCATATCTACACCGAAGGACAAGGTAGAAATCTTTTCCCAGGTTACGTCCTGACGAACCAGCGACGGGCTGGAGAACTGCTGCATGGCCTGAGAACCACCATAGTCGCCCCACGACGATACACTCTTGGAAACCGTAGCAATATACATACTGGAACTTACGCTCTGGTTACCCAGCGCACCGTACGATGCACGGAACTTCAAGAACGAGATGATGTCGCGGATGCCCTGCATGAAGTTTTCTTCCGACATCGTGTAAGCGATAGATCCGGACGGGAAGAATTTCCAACGCAGATCCTCCGGGAACTTGGACGAACCGCTGTACGAGAAGCTGGCTTCAGCGTGCAGTTTGTTCTTCCAGCTGTAGTTCACACGGCCGAAGTAGTTTGCCTGAGACTGCCAGGTGCGCGAACCGCTAGCCTGCATATCGCCCGTTGCCAGGTTGAAGTAAGGACGATCCACATAGATCAGACCGTAACGGACCGAATTGTTCTGGAAGTAGCGATAGCTCGAAGTGCTCATACCCAACATTACACGGAAATCATGATCACCGAAACGGTTGGTATACGTAGTCTTTGCATTCATTTCTATGCGGTCGGAGTGGCGGGACTGTTCGCTGATGCGGTCCGTTCCGGAACCCATCGTGGTGGTGGTACGATACGTCCACCCGTATTCCTGCGTAGCACCTTCCGTACCGGCAGGAACAATTTCACCATCACGGTTACGCCAGATAGCGTTACCACCGCCATCCAACACCGGCTGAGTAGCGACATTCCACGTATCGCAATAGGAACGCCAGTAACCCGGATAGAAGAGGAAACGGTTGTCCAATACATAGGTCAGGTCGAAGTCGGCCGTCCATCCCTTGAGGATCTTCAAGGTAGCACCGAAGTTCACCGATACGTTCTGCTTCGTATCGCTCATGATACCGGACTGCTCGATTTCCGAACGAGAGTCACGTACCGGATAGCCATTCCAAGTAGTACCCTGAGGCATGTACTGGCTCCAACGCAGGGCGTACCACAGTGCGTCGTATGTGACACCGTCCTGGTTGTTCGGATAAAGTTTCTCGCTCTTGGAGAAACGCATCGATGCGCGAGCCGTGAAGAATTTGGTGATCTCGGAATTTACGCTTACCGATACGTTGTAACGGGTATAGGTATCTTTCGAGATAGCCAGGAAACCTACCTGCTGCAGGTAACCCAAACCGATGTTGAAGGTGGTCTTACCCGTGTTTCCGGAGATAGATACCGTGTGGTTGTTCCACGGAGTCCAATCCTTGTACAGAGACTCGAACACGTCGTAGGTACGATAACCGTAGTTGCGGTAGGTCGAAGAGTTCGGGGCGGTAGTGCGCTCCCAGTCACGACCGTACACCATCGGTTCGAGGGTGCTCATGCCGCCGTAGGTATCCTGCCAGTATTCGGCACGATCCAGGAAGCTGGTGAGCATGAAGAAACCGTAACCGGCGGACGAGTGTACGTTGTTCATATCCGGCTGGCTGGCGCTACGATACATATCGGAGTCGCTGTACTTGTAGCGATAAGCCTCGATACCGGCCAGATTCGGGATCTTGGTAGCCATACGGAATGCGACCGATCCGCTGTAGGATACGCGGAAGGTACCCTGAGCCATGTCGCTACCGTTTTTGGTCTTGATCAAGATCACACCGTTGGCAGCCTGAGAACCGTAGATGGCGGCAGAAGATGCATCCTTCAGCACGGAGATCGATTCTACGTCATCGGGGTTGAGCAGCGTCAGGGTCGAGATGGGCACGTTGTCCACCAGGATCAGCGGGTCGGAACTACCGTTAAGGGAGGTGTACGAACCACGGATACGGAAGGTCGGGTCAGCACCCAACTCACCGTTGGCCACGCGGATCGAAAGTCCCGGGGTAGAACCCTGCAGTGCACGTCCCAAGTCAGGTACAGGACGGCTGTCCACTGCTTTCTTTACGTCCACCGTTGCCACAGAGGAAGAAATACTCTCCTTCTTCTGCACGTCGTAACCTACCACAACCACGTCGTCAAGCATCTCGGCGTCCTGGCTGAGCGATACGGTTACCGTTGCTCCCGGCTGAACGTTTACCACTTTCGTTTTGTACCCCACGAAAGACACCTGAATCTGCGTCTTTCCGGCGGGAAGGGTGAGGGTAAATTCACCGTCGAAGTTCGTCGATGTTCCAACACCTTTTACACCGGGTACAGCGATATTGGCTCCAGGAATGGTCTCCTTCGTCTGAGCGTCGATGACCTTTCCCTTGATTGCCTGTCCCCAAGAGACTACCGAGAACAGACAGAAGACTAATAATATTAAACGCTTCATTAGTGTAAGTTTTTACTTAAATGATTGGAAAGTGTTGATTATCCATTACAGAATTTCTTTTGGATCGACAGACAGTATCCGGCCTTCTATCAGAGTTATCCAGGCTCTTCCATCGGGACCTTCCACTATCTTGTTCGCTGCGGAGTTACCCGCATCGAACGTCCATTTTACGGCGCCGGTCATCCCGTCCACCGCAAATACCTGTCCGCGTCTGTTGGTCAGGAAAACGAGGCCGTTCTCCATCTCGGCAGGCGGACACGGAGTGTGTTCGTAACCGTATTTGCAATCCGAAGCCCAGACTTGCTCGAAATCATCCGAAGCCGTCGAAACGCAAACCAGCACATCATTCATGGTTTTGGCGTACACCCGCTCCCCGTCCTTTGACAGACAAAGAGCTTCGCGTACTTTATTAAGGTTTGTTCTCCAAAGTTGTTTTCCGTCGGCAAGATTTATCGCCGTCATTCTGTTGTCAGGCGCTACGATGAACACCTTCCCATGACTTACCGCCGGAACTACGTTGCCGGGCGAATAGAGTTTCTGCGAGCTGCCGTTGGTCCACTTCCACACCACATCGCCGTTTTCCCGATCGATGCAGTAGAGGTACTTGTCCCAGCAGCCGGCCAATACCCGATCCCCGGCTATGGTAGGACGGCCCTGGAACAGGCCGTCGCCTATTTTCTTTTTCCAGATCACGCGGCCCGTCTTGCAGTCGAACTTGACGAATTCGCCGAAACTGCCGCCGATGTATCCAAATCCTTTTTCATCGGCTACGCCATCGCCCGGCACAGCCGATCCCATGTTGAAACTCCAGAGTTTCTGCCCGTTCTTCGGGTTGTATCCGGCAACCTCCCCATCCGAGACAGCCGCAACGAGCACCCCGGCCCCTACGAAAGGCGTAGAATAAATGGTCGGCCCTTTGGGAGTCTGCCAGAGCACTTTCTTCGTCTTGATGTCCACGCATTTCAGGCGGCCTTCCGACGTACCGTATACAATGGTCCGCTTCGTGGGGAAACATACCCCCGTATAAACGGACGCGGAATCCTGGTAGGAGAACGGCACTTTCACCGCATCGTGCATCGGCTCGTGGTACACCCCTTCGAACGGCTCGCCGACAGCGGACAGATCGCCTTTTTGAGGGATGACCCAACCGAGTTCCTCCGCATATCCGTTCTTTTCCTGATGCTTGGCGATACGGATCGAATCCGGCGTAAAGACGACCGAATTGTACACCCCATTGTCCGAAGGCTTGCCCAGCATCGTGATAGCCATAAAACCGGGAATACCGTCGTAGTTCTTGAGCCAGAACGAATGATGGTGTCCGTTGATATGCAGGATGGTATTGTATTTCTTGAGAACATCGACCACATCCTTGTAATTGGAAAGCCCCTCACCCAACGGGTAATGCGCCACCGACACCACCTTCTTGCCCGGACGGTAGCGTTTGGAGAGTTCCTCGTCGAGCCAAATGATGTCTTCTTTCTTCACGGCCCCGTCGCCCATCTTCATGTAAGGGCCGGTCGAATAACCTATAAATATATAATCACCCGCCTCGACGACGAAGCGGTCGTTTTTCCAAAGGTCCGTAATAGTCTTGCAAGCGCTTTCCGACCAGTTGGTCTCGTGGTTGCCCGGAACGAAGAAATAGGGCACCCGCAGCGCCTTGAGTTTGTTGTATACGTTTTGCAACTCGGCGTCGGAACCCACATTGGACACGTCGCCGGAGACGATCACAAAGTCATAATCCGATTTATTCACACTCTCGATAGCCTGCGAAAGATTCTCATCCGCCGCCGTGCCGGGAGAGATGTGCGTATCGGTAAACACCGCTACACGCAGCGTATCGCCCACCTGTATCTGCGCCCCAAGAGCCAGACACATAAGTGAGAGAACTAACGAGAACAAACCTTTCAAAAGTCTCATTACGTTACACTTATGTTAAAATATGCTTTCGGCTTTTCCGCAGGGAAACCATGAAACCCCCACAGGATACGCCTGAACAAAGATACATCTTAAAATGTAATTAGTACACCATTGGGCAAGCAGCAATTAAAATTTTAAGCATTTTTTCGACGAAACACAATAATTAACGTTCAAATAAGGAAAAAACACCCTGTTTCGAATGTTAAAGAATTGTACCCCCATTTTTATCGCTGTTAAAAAACATCAAGGGACGCGTTTCCGATACATCTTCCCTTTCGGGGAGATGTCGGTACAAAAGATCATTTCAAAAGGGGGAAAAATGAAACTCCACAATAAAAAAGGACATTTAACGCAAAATTTTCCGCTGTTCTTCCGAAAGGTACTTCCGGGTCAGGGGAAGTCGTGTCCCGAGTACCTCGACGGAATTGCCGTCCATCCAGTCGATCTTGTCCACCGCTACCGTATAAGAACGATGTATGCGCAAGAACCGATCCGGAGGCAGAGCCGCCGTAAAATTCGCCAATGTGTTGTATACCAGCAGGCTTCTTTTTTCGCAAACGATCTTTACATAATCCTTCACACTCTCGGCATAGGCGATCTCCTCCAGCGGAAGGCGCATATACCGCTTGTTTACCTTTACAAAAACAAAATCGCGGGCATTCCCTCCCGGGGAACGCTGCTGGTTTTCATACGCCTGACACAAGGCCAGTTGACGGCGCAACCGCTCCACGCAGAAGGCCAGACGTTCTCCCGGGCAGGGCATCGTCAGGTAATCCACCACACCCGCCACACCATAACTCTGCGCGGCTCCCTGGCTGTCGCCCGACAAGACGACCAACAGCGGCGTCGTGGCCTCCTCCGCCCGCAAGAGCAACGGTACTCCCGGAGCCAAAGCGACCTCGCTGTCCAGAAAGACGACCTCTGCCGGCTGCTCTTGCAGATGCTCCAACAAGGCGCGCAGCGTGTTGTATTGGCCCGAAAGTTCAAAATCGGGCAGTTGGGAAAACATATCCCGCAGAGCCTCTACACGGGAGGCATCGGAAGAAAGGATCAATACGTTTTTCATCGTTCTCCGGAGGCTTTCGAGCGACCATCGTCCAAAAATACGATTTTTTGTCAAAAATATCCGTATTTCTCCCCGAACGGCAAACTCCGAGCCGATTTTTGCCGAAGTATTTGCCGATCGAGGGCTGTTTTTTGCTGTAAATAGCCTAAATTTGTCCGGAGGTGTCATCGGGACACCGAAAAAGGAAACCTTAACTATTTCAATCCGGAAAAAATGGAAAAGAAAGAACGCATCAAGGCGATCGACGTCCTGCGCGGACTGACTGTCGCCACGATGATCATGGTGAACAACCCCGGCACCTGGGGGGCGATTTACCCCCCGCTCAAACATGCCGCGTGGAGCGGTTGCACGCCCACCGATCTGGTATTCCCCTTCTTCATGTTTATCGTCGGGGCATCGATGTGGTTCGTCTTCAGCAAAGCCGGCCATCGGTTTGCCGGAGGCCTGGGCAAAAAAGTGATCAAGCGAGCCGTGATGATTTACCTGGTAGGTTTCTTGCTGGCCTGGTATCCGTTCTTCTCGTTCCCCATCGAACTGGTTCCGCATAAGTTCCTGGGCATGGAATTCTCCTTCCCCGCGATGAAAAACCTCGAAACGATCCGCATCATGGGAGTTTTGGCACGCATCGGCGTAGCCTACGGGCTGACCGGACTGCTGATCCTGTGGTTGAAGAAGGTAAAATACATCCTGGCAGCCGCCGTGGTGATCCTGCTCGGATACTGGGCGGTACTACACCTATTCTATACAGGCGAAAGTTTCATGGCCCTCGAAGGCAATGCCGTACAGCGGCTCGACCTGTGGCTCTTGGGTACGGCACACGTATATAAAGGTTATGGGACGGCCTTCGACCCCGAAGGTCTGCTCTCGACCCTGCCGTCGATGGTAAACATCATCCTGGGCTACATGGCCGGACGGTGCATCGCCCGCAACGAGAACAAACTCCTGGCCAGCCAGCAATTGATGTTCTGGGGAGCTCTCGGGGTGATGGTCGCCTTGGGATGGGACTACGCGTTCCCGATCAACAAACCGCTGTGGACCAGTTCCTACGTGTTGTTCTCCTGCGGGTGGGCTTCGATCCTGCTGGGGATGCTCATCTACGTGATCGACGTGCGCCACAAGGACCGCTGGACCAATCCTGCGCTGGTCTTCGGGATGAACCCGCTGTTCATTTTCGCCCTCTCGGCCTTGGTAGCCAAGACGCTCGCCCTGATCAAAGTACCGTACGACGGAGGTATGATCTCGATGCAGCCATTCCTCTTCAAGACGATCTTCATCCCCTTGGGCGGACTGTTCACGGACGACCTGCGGCTGGCATCGCTGTTCTTCGCCATCTTCTACATTGTGCTGTTCTGGCTCATTGCCCGCATCCTGTACAAAAAGAACATCTTTATCAAACTCTAACCCTGCTGGAAACATGAAAAAACTCGCCATCCTGCTGATGATGCTGCCCGCGGGGCTGTGGGCACAAGTCCTCCACGTGGACAACGCGCAAGCGATGACCTGGGTGGAGGGCGCCATCGAACGCGGCGACCGCACGGAAAAAAAGATCTCCCTGGTATTTACCTCGGACGGATTCATCGACGGTTATCAGACGATCCGCGCTACACTGAAAAAGTACGGGATCAAGGGGGCCTTCTTTTTCACCGGCAACTTCTACCGCATGCCCGAATGCGAATCCATCGTCAAGGGTCTGAAAAAGGACGGGCACTACCTCGGTCCGCATTCCGACCGGCACCTGCTCTGGTGCGCCTGGGAGGATCGGGACAGCCTGCTGGTAGACAAGATCGCCGTGTACAAGGACATCATGGACAACTACGGCGAAATGGCCCGCTTCGGCATCAAACTCAAGAAAGCCCCGCTGATGATCCCTCCCTACGAGTATTACAACGCAAAAACGGCTGCCTGGGCCAACGAGTTGGGCGTGCAACTGGTCAATTTCTCCCCGGGCACCGGGTCGAATGCCGACTACACCACCCCCGACGCTTCGAATTACCGTTCCAGCCAACAGATCTACGACCGCATCCTGGCCTATGAAGCCGAACACAAAGACGGCCTGAACGGATTCCTGTTGCTGGTACACTTCGGGGTCGATCCGCGCCGCACGGACAAATTTTACGACCGCCTGGACGACCTGATCGTCGAACTCCAGCGCAGAGGCTACGAGTTTGTCCCCATCACGGAACAGATTCGCGTAAAAAATTAAGAACCTATCACATACATCACAAAACGACAAACTAATGAAGAAAACATTATTTGCCATTCCCCTGCTGCTGGTCGGGGTGCTGCTCTTGGCCGGATGCGGCGGAGCGAACGTAAACGGCTGGATCCGTATCAACCAGTTGGGATACCTGCCCCAATCGGACAAGATTGCCGTCATGCTCATCCTGGATTCCGTACAGGCCAAAAAATCGGTCGAAGTCAAATCCTTCGTCCTGAAAGATTCCGCCACGGGAAAAACCGTCAAGAAATTCAAGGTAGAGGAAAACTTCGGCCCTTGGGAACAGTTCGACAACACCGTACGGCTGAATTTCTCCGACTTCCAGACCCCGGGAACCTACTACCTCGAAGCCCGGGGAGTAAAATCGCCCTGCTTCCGCATCGGCACGCAGGTCTATGACGGCACGGCCGACTTCCTGCTGAACTACCTGCGCCAGCAACGCTGCGGCTGGAACCCCTACCTGCAGGATTCCTGCCACGTCGACGACGGTTTCATCGCCTGGTCCAACGACCGACGCCTGGAGGGCAAACACATCGACGTAGTAGGCGGATGGCACGATGCGACCGACTATCTGCAGTATTCCACCACGTCGCTCAACACCATCTTCCAGATGCTCTTTGCCTACCAGCAAAACCCGCAAGCCTTCGGCGACCAGTACGATGCCAACGGCATGCCGGGTGCCAACGGGATCCCCGACATCATCGACGAAGCTCGCTGGGGGCTCGACTGGGCACTGAAGATGAACCCGAAAAAAGGCTTGATGTTCAACCAGATCGCTGACGACCGCGACCACATCGGCTTCCGCCTGCCCACCAACGACCCGGCCCGCTACGGCCGGAAAGGTCCGGAACGCCCCGTTTACCAGGTAACGGGCGAACCGCAGGTGCGCGGCGAATTCATGAACAACACCACCGGGGTATCCAGCACGGCCGGCAAGTTCGCTTCCACCTTTGCCATGGGCGCACAGGTCCTGCAAGCATTCGACCCCGAATACGCCGCCAAACTCCGCACCAAGGCCAAGGAAGCCTACGAGTTTGCCCTGACCAAACCGGGCGCACAACAAACCGCCAGCGTCGTTTCCCCCTACATCTACGCCGAGGACAACTGGGCGGATGACATGGAACTGGCCGCCATCCAACTGGACTACCTGGGACAAGGCGGGGAGTACATCGAGGAGGCACTCAAATACGCGGCCATGGAACCCGTTACCCCGTGGATGGGCGCCGATACGGCCAGCCACTACCAGTGGTATCCCTTCGTCAACCTGGGACACTATTTCCTGGCCCAGAATGCCAAGGGTGCCGAGCGCGACACGGTCATCGCCTACATGAAGAAAGGCTTGGAAGGCATCCTCAAACGCGGAGAGACCAACCCCTTCCTCAACGGGGTGCCCTTTATCTGGTGCTCCAACAACCTGGTTGCGGCGGCCATCACCCAGTGCCGCCTCTACCAGCAGCTCACCGGCAGCGACGAATTTGCCCAGATGGAAGCCTCGCTGCGCGACTGGCTCTTCGGATGCAACCCCTGGGGCACTTCGATGATCGTCGGGCTGCCTTCGTGGGGCGACTATCCGGAAGACCCGCACTCCTCGTACCGCGATGGCGGCAAGAAACTGGCCGCTACTCCCGGTGGGCTGGTGGACGGCCCGGTTTACTCGACCATCTACAACGGGCTCATCGGCATCCGCCTGTCCAAGGAAGATGTCTACGCTCCGTTCCAGACTACCCTGTGCGTATACCACGACGACTACGGCGACTACTCGACCAACGAGCCGACCATGGACGGTACGGCCAGCCTGTCGTTCTACCTGTCCGCCATGCAGCAGATGGGGCAGAAACAGGCCGAGGGCAAATGATTTCTCCCCAAGCGCGGGCAAAAAAGGGGCGCAGCCTTTGGCTGCGCCCCTTTTTTGCCCGCGCTTGGGGACACCGTCCTGTCCCCCTTCCCACCGCTACACGCGATGGAACATACACTCGTTATAATACTCGGTCGTCGTGTACATGTGCCGGGCGCGGTTGATCGCCTTTTTGAGGTCGATCACCTCGCGCGCCTTGGCAAAAGGCACCGGAATGTACTCCCGATGTCCGCCCTCGAAACCCAACAAAACGAAGTATTCCCTCGGGCTCTCCGAATCCATGTAACGCCTCCAAAGCGAAAATGCCCCCACCGACAGAAGCCCCAGCATCGGGACACAGCCTATCAGAAGAATCAAAAGAACAATTCCCAGCAGCACCCGAAGCGCTCTGTCCTTGGGTTCGCGCACGCACATCTCTATCGAAACGATGCTCTCTACCGCACGGGTCGTATCCCCGTAATGGATCCACCGCTCGGTCAGCCACACCCCGTGCTGATAGTAGTAAACCTCCTCTGCCATACCTGCAAACGATTTTATTTTTCCTCTTCCCTCCGCTTATCCTTACGGCAAAAATAGAGGATACCAAAATCCTTTGCAAATATTTTGCGGTATTTTTCGCTCAAATATAATTTTTCCGATCGCTCCATTTTAACACGCAGCGACAGGAACGACAACCCCCGCCCACGTAGAGCCTACGCAAGCGGGGGTTGTCGAAAAAGAGGATAAAACCTTCTTCAGCCTTTCTTGGGGCGCGTGCACCGATCGACCAAATAGACCAGCGACTGGTAAGGAATGCCGCTGTTGGTATTCAAGCCGATCTCGCAGGTGCGGGAGTTGGAATATCCGTGGCGAATACCGTTGTCCTGTATCTGGCGGCGGAGCTTGCGCAATGCAAAGGCGTTCATCTCCGGATAGGTAAATCCCCTGTCGCCCGCAAAACCGCAGCAGCCCACTTCCGAGGGAACGAACACCCGTTCGGCGCAGGTTTCGGCCACCCGGCGCAGCACATCGGCCTTGCCCATCTTGGTCATCGAGCAAGTGATGTGGATCGCCACCGTCTCGGGTACGCGGGTGAATTCCAAACGGTCCATCAGGAAACGGTCGATGAATTCCACCGGCTCGTAGAGCTTCATCCCCCGGATCTTCTTGAGCATCCGGTACAGACAGGGGCTCTGGTCGCACACCACGGGATATTTCCCGCCTTCGGAAGCCTCCCAGAGAGCTGCCTCGAGTTCGGCCGTCTTTCGGTCGGCCTCCTCGATAAAGCCCTTGCTCTCCCAGATCGTACCGCAGCACAAGTGTCCCATGTTCTTGGGGAAGATCACCTGGTAACCGGCCTTGGCCAACAAGCGGGTAAACACCTGATGGAGCGATTCCTGATCCGGATCGCCCTTGGCGGCACCCATCACCTGGTTGATACAGCTGGGGAAATACACCACCTTGTCGGGGCAAGCGGGATCGACGGGCGGCTGCACCGGCTTGTCGATGCCCTTGGGCATGGCCGGAGTCCACAAGGGAAGCGCCCCGAAAGTGAGTTTGCGCATGCCCCGGGCCAGCGTCCCCATCAGGGACGACCCCAACACGCTGTGCACGCCGTTTACAGCCTTGAGCCCAACCCGCATCCCGGAGGTAACGGTCGAGAAATGGTCGGCCGTCCAACGGGCTATCTTCTTGGCGGTATTCGAGGCTTCGGCCTGGCGCAGGTCCTGCGTCAGTTTTCCGGTGTCGATCTTCACTGGACAGGACGTGGCGCACAAGCCATCCTTGGCACAGGTCTGGTTGCCGAGGTAGCGGTACGCGCGTTCCAGTTCCGCCTGCCGGGCAGGGTCTTCGCCGGTGAGCTTCAAACGCGATATTTCACGACGGATCACCGTGCGCTGCCGCGCGGAGAGGGTAAAGCCGTTGGTAAGGCAATTCACTTCGCAAAAACCGCACTCGATGCACTTGTCCACATTCGGGTCGGTCTGCGTAAGGGTTTTCAAGTGTTTGATGTGGCACAGCGGATCGTCGTTGAAGATCACTCCCTGGTTCAGGAGACCTTCGGGGTCGAACAGTTTCTTGACGTCGAGCATCAGTTGGTAAGCCTCCTCGCCCCATTCGTGGCGCACGAAAGGCGCAATGTTCCGTCCCGTGCCGTGCTCGCCCTTGAGCGAGCCGTCGTACCGGTCCACCACGAATTCCACCACGGCCTCCAGCAAGCCCTGGAAGCGTTTGACTTCGCTCTCGGTGGCAAAATCCTGGTTGAGGATAAAGTGGAAGTTGCCCTCGATGGAGTGCCCGTAGATCACGGCATCCTTGTAGCCGTGTTCCACCAGCAAGGTCTGCAATTCGGATACGGCCTGCGGAAGGACTTCCACAGGGAAAACGATGTCCTCGATCAGGCACGAAGTCCCCACCGGACGCATCGCTCCCACGGCCGGGAACACACCCGAACGGATGCGCCAATAATTGGAATACACCGCCGGATCGGTGGTAAACTCGATGGGATACAAGGTCTTCAGGCCGGATACCGCCTCGCGCACCCGGGCGATATTCTGCTCCAGGGTCTGCGGGTCGCTTGCCTTGGTCTCCAGCAGGATGGCCGTCGCCCCCTCGGGAAGGTCCTTGATGAAGGCGGGAATCCCTTCGTCGTTTTCCACCGAATGCAAGGCGCCGCGGTCGAGCAGCTCGGCCGTATCGACCGGCAGAGGCTTGAGGTTCTGCACAGCCCGGCAAGCATCGGCGATGTTTTCAAAATAAAGCATCGCACTGGCCTTGTAGGGGATCAGAGGCAGGGTATCCATCTCCACTTCGGAGATGAACGCCAGCGTACCTTCCGAGCCGACCATCAGGTGGGTAATGATGTCGAACGGATCGTCGAAATGCACGAACGGATCGATGGACAGCCCGGTGGTGTTCTTGATGCTGTATTTCTTGAGGATACGCTCGGCCAAAGGCTTGTTGGCCCGCACGGCATCGCGCAATTCGATGATACGGGCGATAAAATCGCGGTGGGTATGGAGGAATTCCTCCCGCGAGGTGTGCGAACCGGTATCCAGCACCGTCCCGTCGGCCAATACGATGCGGATGGAACGCAGGGTGCGGTACGAGTTTTCGTTGGTGCCGTTCATCCCGCTGGCGTTGTTGGCCACGATACCGCCGATCATCGCCGAGCCTACCGAAGCCGGATCGGGGCCGATCTTGCGCCCGAACGGTTTGAGGATCTGGTTCAGCCGTGCGCCGACGATACCGGCCTGGCTGCGGATCACCGCCCCGCCTTCGAGCACCTCGTACTTTTCCCAGCCTTGCGAGGCGAGCACCAGCACCGAATCGGTAGATGCCTGGCCGGAAAGGCTCGTTCCGGCCGCCCGGAAGGTAACCGGGACCTTGTAACGGGCCGAAGCAGCCAACACGGCGCGCACCTCGGCCTCGTTGAACGTGCGTACGACTGCCTTGGGGATAAAACGGTAAAAACTGGCATCGGTCCCATAGGCGAACGTGCGCAGGGGATCGGTATAGATGCGCTTGGGATCGACCGTTTTCTTAACCTCGTCGATAAAATTCTGATAAGCTGCCGATAACATTTCTTATACTCTCCCTTCTTCTTTTTTTGCTTATTCTATCTTGAAACCGTAGCATGCACCCGATATCACATCGTGCGTAGCCCCGGTTACGCTGGCCAGGCAGTTGGGCTGGTTCAGCACCCGGCGCAAGCCCAGGAAAGCGAAGATAAGCGCTTCCTTGAAGTCGATGATATTGCGCGCAGGATGGATGAATTCGATGTCCGCATAGGCCTTGGCCCTCTCGAGCATGTACACGTTGTACGCGCCGCCCCCGGTTACCAGCACCCGAGCCCCGGGACGGAAGTTGCGGGCGATCTGATAGGCCGAATGCTCGGTCAGGGTAGCGATCACGTTGGCAAATTCGTCCTCACAAGCCTCCACCAGCGGCATCACGTTCCGGTCCACCCATTCCTGGGCGAGCGACTTGGGCGGCTCGCGGTGGTAGTACTCCAGGGCGTTGAGCGCGTCGAACAACTCGCGGTTTACCCGACCCGAACGCGCCGTCTCGCCGTCCTTGTCGTAGTCGTGCCCTTTGGTGCGCATCAAGCGGTTGAGCACGTAGTTGGCCGGGCACAGGTCGTACGCGATGCGTTTTCCCTGCTCGTTTTCGAAGGAGACGTTGGCAAATCCGCCGATGTTCAGGCAGTAGTCGTACTCCGAAAACAGGAGCTTGTCGCCGATGGGCACCAGGGGTGCTCCCTGACCGCCGAAAGCCACGTCGAGCGTGCGGAAGTCGCAGACCACCGGAATGCCGCACGTGGCGTAGAGATGGGCGCCATTACCGATCTGGAGGTTGTATCCCAGGTCGGGGCGATGAAAGACCGTGTGGCCGTGCGAGGCGACGAAATCGACCTCCTGAATCCCTTGTTCGCGGACGAACTCCTTGACTTTCTGTCCCAGATAGCGGCCGTATTCGGCATCCAGTGCCGTAAGGGCTTCTCCCGTCTGGTAAAAGGACATCTTGAGGCTTTCCTTCCACTCCGGATCGTAGGATTTGGTATCGGCCTTTTCGATCTCGTACTGCCACTTTCCGCCGTGCTCGCGGAAGACTACATATACCATGTCCAACCCGTCGAGCGACGTACCGGACATCAGCCCGATGGCTTTGTATTCTTTTTTTGCCATTGTTTCGATCGTTTTTTTAAGAAAGGACGTCCGCCCGCCTGGGCGGGCGGACGTCCCGATAGGTTCAGTCAAAAATCGTTATTCCTTGGTGGCTTTTCCGAAGGTCTTGTCCACGCCCAGTTTGCGGTACAGCAGTACCGAGGGGAGCGTCCCCAGGATGACGACCATCCAGAAGAACCATTCGTAGCCCAGTGCCGTAACGGTAAATCCGCTGATGGCCTTGGGCCAGATGAGCGAGAGGGCCATCAGACCCGAGCAGATCGCATAGTGCGAAGTGGCGAACTGACCTCTGGAGACGTACACCATGTACATCGTGTAGGAGGTAAACGAAAATCCGTATCCGAAATAGCCCAGGCCGACCACGACAGCCACCAGGGTCAATCCCAGCGTACCCAGGTCGTGCACGATGGAAGGATTCATGGCCAACAGGATGTAGCCGATGTTGGGCAGGTTGAGGATGAGGATCATCGGGAGCAACCAGAAACGGAGACCCTTGCGGGCGATGGCGAAACCGCCCACGATACCGCCGATGATTAAGGTGATCACCCCGATCGTTCCCTTGATCAGTCCCTGGGCCTCCATCGGGATCTCAAGCCCTCCGTTTTCCACCGGATCGGTAAAGAACGAAGGCAGAATCTGCAAAAGCTGCGCCTCACCCGTACGGTACAACACCAGGAAGAGGATACCCCAAACGATGTTGGGCTTTTGCATGAACGTAACCACCGAACGGCCGAATTCGCGCACGATGCCGCCGACCGTCTTTACATCTACGCCTTCCTGTGCCGCACGGTGCGGGTCCTGCGGGAACGCCCAGAAGTTGTACGCTGCCGTAACGAACGTGATGGCTGCCAGCACATAGAACGTTACCTGCCAAGCCCACAGCATCTCATCGCTGAGCGGTTTTGCACTCTCGCCGGCTACATAGCCCACCAGCCAGAGCATACCGCCGTCCACCAGCAACCAGCCCACACGGAAAGCCGTCGAACGCAGACCCACCCAGATAGACTGCTGGTTGGGATTCAGGTTGATCATGTACATACCGTCCGAAGCCACGTCGTAGGTAGCGGCCGAAAGGGCAATGAGGATAAACGGAATAAGGGTATAGGCGAATATCTTTCCCGAGTCGGCGCCCAGAGCCGGAACCAGCAGAGCCGTAGCGGCAAAACCGATGCCCACCACGATCTGCATCCACATGGCCCACCATTTTTTGGTCTTGAGGATATCGACGATGGGGCCCCAGAGCGGCTTGATAAACCAGGGCAGGTACAAAAGGCTCACGGCTACGCCCGAGACTTTCGGGTTGACGTTCATCGCGATGTAGAAGTACACGATGAGCGACTGCATGACCGTATTGGGGATCGCCTGATAGAAATATGCCGTCGGCACCCATTGCCAGGGTTTGCGCTTGGTAACGGGGACGGCTGCCTCCGTTGCGGAAGGTTGTGCTTGTTGTGACATGATCGCTATTCTTTTTTATTTATCGTTGTTACTTTGGTTTTGCTTACTTTGACGGTCGTCTCCACCGGAGCGCTCTCCACATTGTTGCGCGAGAGGGCGGTAACGACATACGTGTATTCTCCCGCAGCCGCCTGCTGATCCAGGTAAACCTTCCGGGCATCGTGGTCGTAGAGCACCTTGGCCACGATCGCCGAGGGGTCTTCCAGATCCACCGCCTGCCCCTTGGCAAAACGGTAAACCAGGTAATACATCAGGTTGTCGGAATAGGCGGTCTCCCACGACAGTTTGACCAGATGCGCCTTCCCGTCGGCCGAAAGGTCCTTCGGTGCGGCCGGAGGCGTCATGTCGTGCCAGGGCATCGGCGGGACAAGAGCCGGATAACGGTATTCACCGGCCTGGAGTACCTGGTTGAGCCCCTTCTTGTTCTGCATGAATACCCGCGTGCTCCAGAAGAAAGTCCCCTGCACCTTGTCGGGCATCTCGCGCTGGCGGGCGATCTCGTACTGGAGTTCCGGGGTTTCGTTCCACATGGAAAGGCCGCAGTACAGGTGGAATTTGTCCGGCTGGGTGAGGTTCGACCACCAGGAGAGCACCTTGTCGTAGTTGGCGCTCTTGTGGGTGGTGGGATAATACATCTGGGGCGTTACGTAGTCGATCCAACCCCGATCCATCCACAGAAGGATGTCGGCGAACAGGTCGTCGTAGTTGGTCTGCTGGACGGAAGTCTGCGAACCGCGGGGGTCTTTCGAGGCATTGCGCCATACGCAGAAAGGACTGATGCCGAACTTGACCCACGGCTTGGTCTGACGGATGGTCCGGCTGAACTCCTCGATGAGCAGATTGACATTCTGACGGCGCCACGCATCGCGATCCTTGAAGAAAGGTTTCCCGTAACGCTCCCAGGAGAGCGAATCGGGAAATTCGACGATATGGCTTTTCCCCTGTTCGTCCTTGACCGATACGCGATACGGGTAGAAATAATCGTCGAAATGGATCGCATCGACATCGTAGCGTTTTACCAGGTCGAGCAGCATGGCATTGGCAAATTCGCGGCACTGGGGGATCCCCGGGTCGAAATACCACTGCCCGCCGTATTCCACGAACCAGTCGCGGTGCCGATGGAAGACATGCGAGGGAGCGAACTGAGCCGTATCGGCCGTCTGGGACACCCGGTAAGGGTTGAGCCAGGCATGGAACTCCAGCCCGCGTTTGTGCGCCTCGGCGATCATGAACGCCACCGGATCGTACAAGGGATCGGGAGCCTGCCCCTGCTTGCCGGTCAAATACTGGCTCCAGGGTTCGAGATCCGAAGGGTAAAACGCATCGGCCGTAGGGCGGATGTGCATCACCACCGCATTGGCATTCATGGCCACCAACGTATCGAGAAAGGCGATGTATTCGGCTTTCTGCTGTGCTACGGGAAGGCCTTTCTTACTGGGCCAGTCCAGGTTGGCCACCGAAGCGATCCAGCCGGCACGCATCTCGTACTTCGGCGCATCGCTCGGCTGAGCCTGCGTCGTCCAAGGACAAAGAACGGCCAGTGCCAACGCCCATCCCGCCCGTTTTCCTATCTGCCACCTCATCTTTCTCGCGGGGGATTATTTCGTTTTGACCGCCGTTTTGGTCACCTTGACGGCTTGGGAAACGGCCGGGCTTTCGATGTTGTTGCGCGAAACGGCCGTTACGGCATAGGTGAAGTCGCCCTTGCGCCCCTGCTTGTCGTAGTAGGACATCGTTTCGTCGTTTTCGTAGTGGAGTTTGGCCACGATCGCCGAAGGATCGGACACATCCACCGGCTGGCCTTTCTCGAACTTGTACACCAGGAAGTACATCAGGTTGTCGGAATAGGTCGGCTTCCAGGATACCTCGACGATAGGCGCGCTGCCGCTCACCTTCAGATCGGCAGCTGCCTGGGGAGCCGTCATATCGAGCCAAGGCATGGGCGGAACGAGCGCCACGGTCGTATTGAGCGAGCGCAACATCGGGTTCATCTCCCGGTTGCTCTCGCGGTCCTTGGCATTGCGCAGCACGGAAGCCGCATTCCAGTAGAACGATCCCTGCACCTGGTCGTAACCTTTCGCGCGGAGCATCTCGATCTGACGCTCGATCTCGTCCGCTCCGTTGCCCATCGAATGCCCGATGTACAGATGGCGGCCGTTCGAATACTTGATCCACCAGTCGAGCAGGATGGGATAGTCGACGATCTTTTTCCCGATCTTCCAGTAGAGCTGGGGCGTTACGTAGTCGATCCAGCCTTTCTCGCTCCACAGCAGGATGTCGGCATACAGGTCATCGTAATTCTGCACCCCGGCCTGGGTATCGGAACCGCGCACCGGATCGGTGGACTTGTTGCGCCATACCCCGAAAGGACTGATGCCGAACTTGACCCAAGGTTTGGTTTCCCGGATGGTCTGGGACAACATCCGGATGAGCTGATTGACGTTGTTGCGCCGCCAAGCATCCTTGTCCTTGAAGAAAGGCTTGCCGAACTGCTCCCAAGTAAGGGTGTCGGGGAAATCGACTACGTAGGTCTTCCCGTTCTCGTCCTTGTCGGTAACCTTGTAGGGGTAGAAATAATCGTCGAAGTGGATGCCGTCCACATCGTAACGGCTGACGAATTCGCGCACCACCTCGTTGGTGTACTTCGCGCTGCCGGGGTGTCCCGGGTCGAAGTACATCTGCCCGCCGTAGGTAACGAACCACTCCGGATGCTGACGGATGGCGTGCGTAGCGGCAAAGCGCGAAGTATCGGCACTCTGGGCGATCCGGTAGGGGTTCATCCAGGCGTGGAACTCCATGCCGCGTTTGTGCGCTTCCTCGATCATGAAGGCGATCGGGTCCCACAGCGGTTCGGGAGCCTGTCCCTGCACACCGGTGAGGTAGATGCTCCAGGGCTCGATCGAGCTGGGATAAAACGCGTCGCCCGTAGGACGCACCTGCATGATGACCGCATTGGCATTGACGGCAGCCAGCGAATCGAGGTACGTGATAAATCCTTTCTTGAGTTCTTCCTGGGTCAGGCCCTTTTTGGCCGGCCAGTTGATGTTGGCCACCGAGGCCATCCAGCCTGCACGCATTTCATACTTGGACGGCTTGTCCTGCGCACCGGCGGAAACGGCTGCGCACAGAGCGATAGCCGCCAGAATCGGTCGGAAAATTTTCATCGGTTGTAGTTCGTTATGTTTTTAATCTCGTAATTTCTTTCCTTGCCCCCTCTTCTACAAAGACAAAAGGAGGCACTGCTTTTTCGGGTTTCGGAAGGACAACCTGCAATCGATCACCGGTAACGCCTGTAAGACCGGTAAGCCGAAGTATCGCTCGCCGTCCAGCCGCACCCATGCCCGGGGCGATGATAAGTACGGCCGGCCGCTTCGCGCCGATACTCCGCCGGGGCATCGCAACAAACCTCCGGGTTTCGATAGCGCACCCCGCATCCTCGCCTGTCGTAATGGCGATGGGCGCGGAAATCGTCCCGGCAATGCACATCCCGGCGGGAGACGTATTCACGCGGGTAATCGCAGCAACCCTGAGGGAGATATTCGCGACTCCGCTGCGAACGGGCATCCGCCCGATAGACACGATCATCGTTGGATTGTCTCTCCGGATCGTTTTGCGCCGCGGCAGAGAGCAAAACGCCCAATAGCGCTACGGCGAGTACTACACGTGTGGTCTTCATAACAAATTGTCCGTTTGTTTTTACTTCTTCATGTTCTTGTTGTAATAGGCCACCGCCCGGCGTACCGAACCTTCCTGGAGCAGGAGTTTGTTGGCCTCTTCGTACGACAAGTCGGGCGCACCGAGCATTACCATCTTGGTACCACGGTCCACCAGTTTCTCGTTGGTGAGCTGCATGTCCACCATACGGTTGCCTACCACACACCCCAGACGGATCATCAGCGAGGTACTGATCATGTTGAGGATCAGCTTCTGTGCCGTACCGGACTTCATGCGGGTACTTCCGGTCACAAATTCGGGACCTACGACAGCCTCCATAGCCACTTCCGCTTCGGCAGCGATGGGCGAATCGGGATTGCAGGCAATGGCTCCCGTGAGACACCCGAACTTGCGCGCCTCGCGCAGACCGCCGATCACATACGGCGTGCGGCCCGATGCGGCAATACCCACCAGGATATCCTTGGGTTTGATGTCAAAAGCCTGAAGGTCTTTCCACGACTGGTCGAAATCGTCCTCGGCGCCCTCGACGGCATTGCGGATCGCCTGGTCGCCGCCAGCCATGATACCGACCACCACACCGGCAGGCATACCGTACGTAGGAGGGATCTCGGAAGCGTCCACGATACCCAGACGTCCCGACGTGCCGGCTCCGATGTAGAACAGACGGCCGCCGTCCTGCATGCGGGGAAGTGCTTTCTCGACAAATTCGGTAATGGCGGGAATGGCTTTCTCTACGGCCAAAGGCACGCATTTGTCCTCCTGGTTGATGCCGCGCAGGATCTGCTCGACGGACATCTTGTCGAGGTCGTGATGGTTCGATTCTGATTCTGTAATGTATTTCATCTCTATTTTGAATGTGTTATTTTTCCGTTTTTCCCCTGCGGAACATTTATTCCCCCTGGTGGTGTTCGATCAACAGGTCGATGGGCTTGAGGGCGATCTTGTCGATCTCCACCCCGTAGCGGGCTCCCACCCGGGCGATCACGTCGCGGTAGTAATACCCCACCGAACCGATGATGCGCACCGGCATCTTTTCCTCCCGGTAGAATGGCTCGATAAAGTACTCGAAAAACTCGCTGAATTCATGATCCAGCATCTCGGCAATGGGCTTTACCTGCTGGTGCTTGGCCACAAACGGCGAGAACGATGCGAAATACTTGTTCGGGCGCTCTTTCTTGTAGACGCTCTCGATGATGTTCTTGTACTCCACCCCGTAATCCTTTTCCAGTTCGGCCGCTACCTCGGCCGGGAGCATCCCGCGCAGGTAGAGTTTGATGAGCTGCATGCCCAGCACGGCACCCGAACCGTTGTCGCCCAACATGTAACCCAGCGACAGCGGAGTCTTGACGATCGTCCGCCCGTCGTAGATACCGGCATTGGCACCCGTACCCAGGATGCAGGCGATCCCTTTTTCCTTGCCGAAAAGCGCAATGGCAGCTCCTACCAGGTCGGTATCCACATCGACCTCCCGGATATTGGGAAACAGGCTTCGGAAACACTTGCGCAAGCGTTCCCGGTTGACCTCCAAGCCGCAGCCCGAGCCGTAAAAATACACGCCCGTTACTTCCTCGGCCGGCACCTCGGCCAGCGCCTGCGCGAGGGTAGCCAAAAGGCTTTCATCCGTAAAGAACAAGGGATTGAGCCCGATCGACTGAAACCGCTGCACGGTCCCACCGACGGCAGCCCAGTCCGTTTTGGTAGAACCGCTGTCTGCTACTAAAATCATAGTGTTGTATTTAGTTGATGATTAATCGATTGTGTTGCTACAAACAGGCAACGTCCGCGCACTGGGCGCAGATAACGCACAAATGTACTAAATATCCCCGGGTCTGCGAAGTCGCGGGATTAAAAACAGCCATTCATGGTACTTTTTAACTATTGGGCTTTTTTGCGTGAAAATCCGCCACATTCCCTCCCGAGATGCCGCAAAAACCCCTGCCGGGGCTTGCCCATGTGGAAAATTATTGTTTCCTTTACTTGTTTTTTGCCGGCTGGATCCATCGTCGGCATTTCCCTTTCCAAAAAGAAACAAGTAAATATCTATCAACTAAATAACCACAAAAACCATTTTAACAGGATGAAACGACTCTTTTTGTTTTTCGCCTTTATGATGGGGCTGTTCTCCCTGAACGCCCAGAATAAAGATCCGGAATTCGTCCAGTACATGCACAGTCCCTGGGTGGATTCGGTATTCAACTCCCTGTCCCTGAAGGAGCAGATCGGACAGATGATCTTCGTCGAACTGCGTCCCAGTAACCCTTCGACCATCGTCAAGGCTCTCGACGATGCGCAGAACCTGGGCGTGGGCGGTGCCGTACTCTTCAAGAGCACCCTCCCCGAAGCCGCTGCGCTGACCAACGGTCTGCAACAGGCCTCCAAGACCCCGATGCTCGTAGCCATCGACGGTGAATGGGGCTTGGGTATGCGCCTGGACGACGTAGCCAATTTCCCGTACCAGATGGCCCTGGGATCGCTCAAGGACAACGACCTGATCTACAAAATGGGACTGGAAGTCGCCCGCCAAGCCAAACGCGCCGGACTGCACATCAACCTGGCCCCGACGGTGGACGTAAACAACAACGCCCTCAACCCCGTGATCGGTTACCGCTCCTTCGGTGAAGACCCGAAAGACGTAGCTGCCAAAGGCCTGGCCTACATCAAGGGAATGGAAGACGGCGGCATCATCTGCACGGCCAAACACTTCCCCGGACACGGCGACACGGAGGTCGATTCGCACGCCGACCTGCCGCTGATCCCCCACGACATGGATCGTCTGAATGCAGTCGAACTGGCCCCCTTCAAAACCTTGATCGAAAACGGAGCCACCGGTATCATGTCCGCACACCTGAACGTACCGGCACTCACCGGCAACTCGCTCCCGACTTCGCTCTCGCCCAAAGCTCTCAAAGAACTGGTACGTGACCAGTGGGGCTACAAAGGCCTGATCTTTACCGACGGCATGGAAATGCGAGGCATCTCCAAATACTACTCGCCGGGACAGGCAGCCCGTATGGCTGTGGAAGCCGGCAACGACATCCTGGAGCTGGTGCGCGACCCCAAAGAGGCCGTCGATTCCATCTATGCTGCCGTCCAGAAAGGACAGATCAGCAAAGCGCAGATCGAAGAATCCGTACGCCGCATCCTGGCCATCAAATACTACGTGGGGCTCAACAAGTTCAAACCCACCAGCACATGGAACCTCGTCTCGGATGTCAATTCCCCGGCTTCGCAGTTGCTGATCCGCCAGATGACCCAAAAGACGCTCACCGGACTGCAGAACAAAGGAAACATTCTGCCGCTGGCTACCGGAAAATACGACAAGATCGCTGTCGTTTCGCTGCGCAGCGACAACGGCGGAGCGTTCTACAACCGGTTCAAGAAATACTTCAAGGCCGACTATTACACCTATGACTTCAAGAACAGCCTGACCAAGGCCGACGACATCCTGGACAGCCTGAAGAAATACGACCTGGTGATCGCCGAGATGGGAGGATTTTCCACCCGTCCGGGCAAAGCCCAGAGCGGCGACGACCCGAAGAAGAACTACGTGCTGGAATACGGTGTAACGACCAACCTGCAGCACTTCCTCGACCGTCTGACCAAAGAGCATGACAACACGGTACTGGCCGTCTTCGGCATGCCGTACGTGATGAACTACCTCCCGGCCATCAAGGACGCTTCCGCCGTTGTCTTCTCCCAGGGTAACAGCTCGCTGGCACAGGATCTGATGGCACAGGCCATCGCCGGTGCATTCGACGTGGACGGCAAACTGCCGGTCAACACCACCCCCTACCCGATCAACACCAGCGTCGGGATCAAAGGCGGCATCCGCTTTGCCTTTACCATCGGCGAGGAAGTCGGTATCAATTCCGCCAAACTGGAACACATGGTCGATTCGATCGTGTACGGCTCGATCCGCAACGGCGCCTTCCCCGGCTGCCAGATCGTCATCGCCAAAGACCAGAAAGTCATCCTGGAGCGCAGCTACGGCTACCACACCTTTACGGGACAGGAGCCGGTCAAGGATGAAGACCTGTTCGACATGGCCTCCAACACCAAGGTGTGCGCCGCTCTGCCGGCCTACATGGAGCTGTACGACCAAGGTAAAATCGACCTCGACACCCCCATCTCGGAATACCTGCCGGGACTCAAGTTCGAAAAATCGAACAAGAAAGACGTAACGCTCCGCTTACAGCTCTCGCACATCGCCGGTTTCCAGCCCTACTATCCGTTCTGGAGCGACGCGATGAAAAAAGGCCTGATCCGCAACGAACCTTCCAAGAAGTTCAATGTCCAGATCGACCAGAACCTCTGGGCTTCGGAAAAGATCTACGACTTCGTCTACAAGAAGATCCGCGACCTGCCGCTGACCGAACCCAACAAGATGCGTTACTCCTGCCTGGGCTTCGTGCTGGCTCCGCGCATCATCCAGAACGTAACGGGTGAAAACTTCCACGACTTCGTGGACAAGAACGTGTACGGCCGCTTGGGTGCTTTGTACACCACGTTCAATCCCCTGACCCGCGGCGGTTATCCGCTCTCGCAGATCATACCGACCGAATACGACAATGCTTTCCGCAAATCGCTCGTTCACGGTTTCGTGCACGACGAGGCTTCGGCCGTAGTCGGCGGATATTCGTCCAACGCCGGACTGTTCTCCAACGCCCTGGGCATTGCCGAACTGTTCCAGATGTACCTGAACAAGGGTACCTACGGCGGTCAGTACTTCTTCTCGCCCGAGACGTTCGATACGTTCAACACGCAGTACTACCTGCAGTACAACAACTACCGCGCCATCGGTTTTGAAAAGGCCACCCCGGCCAACAAGGACCGCAAGGTAGAAGACGCTTGGCCGGCTCCTTCCTGCTCGCCGGAAGCCTTCGGCCACTCGGGATTCACCGGCACCTATGCCTGGGCCGACCCGGCCAATGGCCTGATCTACGTCTTCCTTTCCAACCGGGTTTACCCCACGCGCGACAACAAGGCCTTCGACAAGATGCAGGCGCGCGTAGGCATCCACGAACTGGCTTACCAGCTCATCGAGGAAGGCCTGCCGGAAGAAGCCGTCATCCAGGACAAGCAACCGGAGACCAAAGCTCCGGCCCTGTTTGCCGACTGATCCTACCGGATACTCTGGAAACGCTTTTACGCCCCAGGGCATCCGTCTTAAAAAAAGTCCCGACCGGTCCCCGGCCGGGATTTTTTATTCAATGCTCCGATGTAGAAAAAACACACTCCCTTCCTGTAGCTTCCGCATCACCCCTTATTCTACCCCTGCGCGACCACAACCACCCATATCCCGCGCACTCCGGGGAGAACTCAAAAAAATCCCCTGTCTTTTCAGACAGGGGATTTTTTCACAAAACCTTACCCTCACTCCTGAAGGTGATGATGCCGACGATGCCGCTCCCCCCGCGCGCGGGTCAGTTCCGGTACCAGCGCATTGGCACGAAGCACCGCCTTGTTGATATGGCGGAAGATGTTGTCCGAACCCACCATCGCCTCGATACCCATGCGCTCCAGGGTCTGGTGCACCTCGGGGCGCACCCCGGAGAGGATTATGTGGATGTGCTCCTTCTGCGAGGAATGGATGAGCGTTTCCAGGTTGTGTGCCCCGGTGGAATCCACGAAGGGGACTTTCCGCATCCGGATGATGCGCACCAGCGGCTTGTCGCCCATGCGGCGCATTAGGTCGTCGAACTTGTTGGCGATCCCGAAAAAGAACGGCCCGTCGATCTCGTACACTTCCACCCCAGGAGCCAAATCCATCTTGTCGTCTTCGTTGGGGGAAACATCGCTGTGGTGGCGCGTATCCAGACGGTCGCGCAACACGGCAATGTGCGTGGTCTCGCTCACCCGCTTGACAAAGACGAAGATGGCCATCAGCATACCGATCTCGATGGCAATGGTCAGGTTGAAGATCACCGTGAGGAAAAACGTAACCGACATGACCAGCACATCGGATTTCGGCCCGCGAAGCAGCGAACGCACCGTCCGCCATCCGCTCATGTTGTAGGCCACCACCATCAGCACCCCGGCCAGAGCCGCCATGGGGATATACCGGGTCAGGTTGCCCAGGAAGAGCAGCACCAGCAGCAACACCACGGCATGGATGATCCCGGCCACGGCGGTACGCCCGCCGTTGTTGATGTTGGTCATCGTCCGGGCGATGGCTCCCGTAACGGGGATTCCTCCGAAGAAGGGCACCACGATGTTGGCCACCCCTTGGGCCATGAGTTCGGTATTCGAGTTGTGCCGCTCACCTGTTACTCCATCGGCTACGGTAGCCGAAAGCAGGGATTCGATGGCCCCCAGCATGGCAATGGTAAAAGCAGCGGGCATCAGCAGGTTGATCGTTTCCATGCTCAACGAAAATCCTTCCGGAGCCGGCAAGGACGAGGAAATGGAAAAACGGTCGCCGATGGTCTCGATGCCCCGGACCCCCGCATAAGTCTGGAGCAGGTATACCCCGACGGTCATCACGACGATCGCTACCAACGATCCGGGAACTTTCTTGGACAAACGAGGCATCAACGCGATCACCGCAATGGTCGCTACCCCCACAGCTGCCGTCCACAGATGCGCCGAGGAGAGGTTTTGGAAGTACACCACCCACTTGGACAGGAAGTCGGCCGGCACATCGCGCAAACCGAGCCCCAGAAAATCGCCCACCTGCGTGGTAAAGATCGTCAAGGCGATACCGCTGGTAAACCCGATCACGATGGGATACGGGATAAAACGGATGACCACCCCCAAACGCAGCAGCCCCATCAGCACGAGCATCACACCGGCCATCGCCGTAGCCACCGCCAATCCTTCCAAGCCGAACTGCTGGATGATCCCGTACACGATGACGATAAAGGCGCCGGTCGGCCCTCCTATCTGCACCGAACTCCCCCCCAAGAACGAAACGATGAACCCGCCGATCACCGCCGTGATCAGTCCCTTCTCCGGGCTGACCCCCGAAGCGATCCCGAATGCAATGGCCAAGGGCAGGGCCACGATTCCCACGATGATACCGGCCATCAGGTCGGCGGCGAATTTTTCCTTCGAATAATTGCGCAGCGCCTCAAAAAACTTGGGCTTAAAGTCTATTTCCATTTCCTTCGTGAAAAAACGCGCAAAGATAGTGAAAGGCGAGCGCAGCGGCAAGGGGGAAACAAGGTTTTCGCCCGGGAGGATGCCGAGCCGCATTCTGTCTTATCCAAAGACAGGGAAAGGCGAGCGCAAAGCGGCAGGGGGGAAAACAAGGTTTTCGCCCGGGAGGATGCCGAGCCGCATCCTGTCTTATCCAAAGACAGGGAAAGGCGAGCGCAGCGGACGTGGGGGGAAACAAGGTTTTCGCCCGGGAGGATGCCGAGCCGCATCCTGTCTTATCCAAAGACAGGGAAAGGCGAGCGCAGCGGACGTGGGGGGAAACAAGGTTTTCGCCCGGGAGGATGCCGAGCCGCATCCTGTCTTATCCAAAGACAACCAAATGAAAATAGAAAACCGCTCCGACCTGGTTTCCCAATACCGCCTTACTTTATATATTTGTGAACGTCCGAACGTACCGTACAATACGACACACTCATCAATACCTGTCAATCCACATGATTTTATAGCGATTCATCAAACTTCAACACAATGAAACACACGAAAATCTTTCCGATCCTGCTACTTTCAGCCGGGATGCTGTTTGCCTGCAACACACCCTGGCTCCAAGAACAAAACAACCAACTGAAAGTACTTTCCTGGAACATCTGGCATGGCGGCCATTCGAAAGAATACCCCGGAGATGGTTGCGAAGGCACTATCGGCATCTTGAAAGAAAGCCAGGCAGACGTCATTACGATGATCGAAACTTACGGGGCATCCGACAAAGTGGCCGATTCCCTGGGGTATTACCATCGGCTATTGTCTAGCAACTTGAGCATCTACAGCCGTTATCCGATCGTCGAGACCTATACCTTCCCGGACTCCATCCGAACGTTCAACTTCGGCGGAGTAATGATCGATGTGAACGGCCAGAAGGTGCGTATCTTCGACACGTGGCTGCATTACCTGCCCGCAACGACCATCGCCCCCACCGATTCGAGCGAAAAGGCCATCCTCGCATGGGAAACGGCAGGAACACGCGACGACGAAATCAGGAAAATCCTGTCGGTGCTCCGCCCGCACCTCGCACAAGCGGACAGTATCCCGATCGTGATGAGTGGAGATTTCAACAGCCACTCCCATTTGGACTGGACGGAAGAGACAAAGGACCTGTACGATCACAACGGGGCGGTCGTCCGCTGGCCTATTTCCCTGGCGATGGAGCAAGCCGGATTCAAAGACAGCTTCCGGGAAATGAATCCCGATGCGGCAAAAAACCTGGGACGGACCTGGAGATACGGTGAAGGTACTACCGATCGATACGACAGGATAGACTATATTTATTACACGGGAGATAAACTGAAACTCCTCTCCTCGGAAAGCCACAACGGACTCCTTGGAGAGACCTATACTTTTCAGGGGAAAGACTTCTTTTACGGTTCCGATCACGGCTTTGTCATCAGCACTTTCGAAATAGAATAATCTCCCGAAGATGTAAGTAAAATCAAAAACTCAATCCTGCCGATAATGTGCATAAAAGGGAAGCCCCTCGCTTACAGCGAGGGGCTTCCCTTTTATACGCAGGATTCAAATCCTAGATTATTTCTGTTGCAATGCCTTCTCGCGATCCTTACTGAAGCGCAGCAGGTCGAGCATCACCGGGGTAGCCGTAAAGATGGACGAATACGTACCTATGATGATACCGATACCGATGGCGAACATAAAGCCGCGAATGCTGTCGCCACCCCAGATAAAGATCACCAACACCACCAGGAACGTGGTGAGCGAAGTATTGATCGTACGGCTCAGGGTCATGTTGATCGCCGTATTGGACAACATATCGACATTCTTGCGCGGATTGTTGCGGATCTCCTCACGGATACGGTCAAAGACGATCACGTTGTCGTTGAGCGCATAACCGATCACCGTCAGGATAGCAGCCACAAAAGTCTGGTCGATCTGCATCGAGAAGGGCAATACCCCGTGCAGGAGAGCAAATGCTCCACAAACGATCACCACATTGTGGATAGAAGCGGCCACACATCCGGCCGAATACTGCCACTTGCGGAAACGGAACAGAATGTAGAGGAAGATACCGGCCAGGGAGAATACCAAAGCCCATACGGTGGAGGCCTTGATATCGTCCGCCATCGTCGGACCTACCACATTGGCCTCCATGATACCCAGTCCGCTACCACTGGTAAACTCTTCGTAGGTAAAGCCCTCGGGGAAGAATTTCTTCAAGCCTTCGTACATCGTACGGTCGACCATGTCGTCCACCTCGTGCCCCGTCTTCTGGCTCATGAACTTGGTGGAGATCTTCACCTGACGGTCGGTACCGAACGTCTTCACCTCCGGCAATTCGTGCTGACCATCCTCGACCAGTACCTCCTGCAGGCTCTTGGCTACCTCGGCCGTTACCACCGGCTGGTCGAAACGAACGGTATAGGTGCGTCCTCCTACAAAGTCGATGCTCTTGTCAAACCCACGAATACCCATAGCCAGGAAAGACACCACGATCAGGACGAGAGACACGCCATAGAACAGGTTCTTCTTCTGGATGAACTGGAAGTTCGTGTTGGCAAAGAAGTTCTTGGACAGCGAAGTGTATACGCGCAAAGGACGTCCGCGCTTCACGTCACGGTCGATGAGCATGCGCGAGATAAAGATCGAAGTGATCACCGAAGTGATGATACCGATCATCATCGTGGTGGCAAATCCCTGGATCGGCCCCTTACCGAAGATGAACAGGATAAGGCTGGTGAGGAACGTGGTGGACTGCGAGTCGATGATCGAAGGCAAAGCATGCTTGTAACCATCGGCTACGGCCTGTTTGCCGGTCTTCCCGGCGCGGAGTTCCTCCTTGATACGTTCGTTGATGATTACGTTGGCATCCACCGCCATACCGATAGTCAGGATGATACCGGCAAATCCCGGCAGGGTCAGCGTAGCACCCAGCGAAGCCAATATACCGAAGATGAACAGGATATTGACAAACAGAGCGATGTCGGCGTAGAAACCCGAACGGTTGTAGAAGAAGATCATCCAAGCCAGCACCGCGATAAAGGCGATGATGAACGAAATCATGCTCGATTCGATCGCTTCACGACCCAACGAAGGTCCGACTACCTCCGACTGAATGATGTGCGTAGGAGCAGGCAGACGGCCGGCCTTAAGGATGTTGGCCAAATCCTGTGCTTCCTTGACGTCAAACTGACCGGTGATCTCGGAACGTCCGCCGGGGATAGCACCCTGCACGGTAGGAGCGGAATAAACCGTTCCGTCAAGCACGATGGCAATGGCTTTGCCGATGTTGTCGCCCGTAAGTTTGGCCCAACGGTCGGCACCGGTAGCATCCATGACCATGTTGACACACGGCCGGCTACGCTGGTCATAGCCCTGGGACGCATCGCTGATCACGTCACCGGAAAGGATGGGCTCGCCCTTGGAATTGGAACGGATGGCATAGAGTTCCATCACCGTCTTGTCCTGTACCGGAGGCTTGTTGCCCCACATGAACTGAACATGCTGCATTCCATGACGGATGAGCAGGTCCGGAGCCGAAGCGAGATATTTGTTGACTACCGTCGTATCCTTGATGGGAACATAAGCGATGATGGCTACTCCCTGCTGAACCGGATAGAGTACATCGAAGAGAGGATTTTCCCCACGACGCACCGAATCTCCGCTGGCCTGGGCAATGGCCTGATCGGCCTGCTCGAGCAGTTTCTCTGCGGCAGCCTTCAGCGAATCGGAATTCCCTTTGGTGATCTTGTTTCCTTCGGAAGGCTCGGCCAACAAGTCTTCCGCCGAAGTAGCTCCAGCCGCTTGTTTTGTCGGCGCTTCCTCCTGCTGCACCTTGGCGTTGAGATCATTGATTTCTTTCAGACGGGCATTGAGATCGATCAAAAACGGAGCGACCTCCGCCGGAGTATAAACGGTCCAGAATTCCAGCGCGGCAGACGACTGAAGGAGCTTGCGCACACGCTCGGCATCGGACACACCGGCCAATTCCACCGAAATCTGGTCGGTGCCAGGCAAACGCTGGATCGTGGGCGACGATACGCCGAACTTGTCGATACGGGTACGAAGGATCTTATAGGCGCGATCGACAGCCCCGTCCACTTCCTTGCGGACGATTTCCTTTACCTGGTCATCGGTCAATTTTGCTCCGCCGGTAGCCGAAGCCAGACTGCCGAAGATCTGCGGCGAGGAGAGCGTTACTCCGCTGCCATCGGCTTTGGCGATCTCGTCGAACTTGCGGAAAAATACGGTAACGAAATCCTCTTTGCCTCCGCTTTGCTCCCGGGCAGCGATCAGAGCCTTGTTAAAGGTCGGATCGGTCGTATTGTTGGCCAAGCCTTTGACCACATCCTCGACCGATACCTCCAGGATGACGCTCACGCCGCCCTGCAAGTCGAGACCCAACTTGAGCTCATTGTCCTTGATCTCCGAATAAGTATACTGGATAGGACGCCACGAACCGATCCCGAGGTTGATCACCGGGTCGCTCGCCGTCGAATCGAAATAGTACTGCCGCATCTTTTTCACGGCAGAATCCCGAGCCGAAGTGGTGGGATAATCCACCTTGTCCGCCTGTGCGACGGCATACTCCTCGGCAATCCGATCGACGCTTTTGGCCTTCCATGTAAAAAACAACTGGTACACGCATACGATCCCCAAAATAATGAGGAACAAGCGAATGGGGCCTTTGTTTTGCATTATCTTTGGTTTTGTTTATGATATTTGTTTGTTTTCGAGGGGCAAATATACGCAAAGGCGAGCGCAGCGGCAAGGCGAAAACGAAGTTTTCGCAGTTAACAAAGATCCGGGGCATTCCATATCATCCTGCCCGCCACGCTGTTTCCCTTCCTCTTGCGCAGCAAACGCGGAAAGCATCAACCTTTCACATAAAGGTCGATCAACGACTCCAACGGAGGATTGTTTTCCAGGAGTTTCTTCCGGTCTTTCACCTTTACCTGGATCGACAGGTATTTGTCCATGTTGTCTTCGAACGGCTTCCAGTCCTCGCTCTCCTTGGGTATCTTCAGGTATTCCCCGCAGGCATGCTGCACCACCAAGTACGTTTGCCGGTGCTGACGATTGTCGTACCCCCACTGCAGGTGGATGTAATACGCCACCCGAACGACATCCTCCCAGTAGTAAAGTTCTTCGGAGAGCGTCTGCGGGACGACCCGCGTAAAATAATCGTCGTTGAATTTGAGCATGATAAGCCTCCGGCCGCAAATACCGGATTTAGAAACCTTTCTTCTTCAACAAGGCAGGAAGCAGACGGAAGAAAGCCTCGCGTTTGTACAACTTTTCAGCTTCTTCGGCCGGATAACCGAAGTACGTCTTCCCGCCTTCGAGGGACTTCGAAACGCCGGACTGCGCCAGGATAACGGCGCCCGATCCGATGGTAATCCCCGAAGTCATGCCGACCTGTCCCCAGATCGTTACCTTGTCTTCGATGATGTTGCACCCGGCGATACCGCACTGGGCTGCGATCAGGCATTCCTTGCCGATGACCGTATCGTGGCCGATGTGTACATGGTTGTCGATCTTGGTCCCCTCGCCGATGGTCGTAGGGGCGGACACGCCCCGGTCGATGGTACAGGCCGAGCCGATCTCCACATCGTCCCGGATCACGACGTTTCCGCTGGAGAGCAAGCGGTCGTACCCCTGGGGACGGTGTTTGTAGTAAAACGCGTCGCCGCCGATGACAGCGCCCGGATTGATGATGACCCGATCGCCGATACGCGTACCGTCGCAAATGATCACTCCGGCATGCAGCACGCAATCCCGGCCGATCTCCACATCGTTCCCGATAAACACTCCGGGTTGGATTACGGTCCCCTGCCCGATCTTGGCGTCGGGAGCGATCATGGCCGTCGCCGGGACAAAAGGACAAAACGCACGGGTTATCTTGTTGAAATCGCGGAACGGATCGTCGGTAATGATCAAGGCCTTTCCCTGGGGGCATTCCACATCCTTGTCGATGAGCACCACCGAAGCGGCACTGCGCAGCGCCTTGTCGTAATACTTAGGATGATCGACAAAAACTATATCGCCGTGGGTAACGCTGTGTATCTCATTTATCCCCGTCACCGGAAAATCCGCCGGGCCTACGTATTTTTCAGCCCCTATCATCGCGGCGATTTCCGAGAGTGTTTTCGGAGTAGGAAACTTCATCTTGCTTTGGGTTATTACACGATTATAGCATTGGCAAAGTTATGCAAAAATGGAAAGATTTTATCAGACCCCGCTCTAATTTTTAAGCCGACCGCCCCACCCTGCGTCTTCCCATACGGACAAAGCCTCTTTCCCCGGGAAAAAAGTCGCCCGGGCGGGGAAACACCCCGCCCGGGCGACTTGTCTTAAAACGCTCAAATACCCCACTGCTACGACCGAGGTGCTTCGTCCTCTTCGTGCAATTTATGGGTCTTGTCGAAAAGCGCGGCAAAACCCGAAAGAGCGTACAGCACGCGCTTGACTTCGAACAGCATACCGAAATAAAGGTTGGTATTGCGGCGGGAGAACTCCTTGTTTTCCCCGATCCGGTCGGCTTCCTTGGCCATGATCCGGTCGATGTCATCGCTCAGGGAAAGGATTATCTCCCGCAGAGCAATCACCTGGCTATAATCGTTCTCGCGGATCGCATCGGTCATCTCGCCGAAGAGGGTATCCAACCGTTTCCCGATGGTTACCAAAGTCTCCTTGCGGTACTGGATCAGCGGTTTGTGGTTGTTGTCCAGGTGCTCGAAGGCCGAAGATGCAATCACCGACACCGATTCGGTAAGTGCCACCAGATACGAGAGACTCTTGACGTAATATGCCGCATGGGGACCGTTGATATCTTCCGAAGAGCGGATCATATAGAAGGTCGAAAAACGCAGTTTCTTGACGTTTTCTTCCAGACGGAAGGATGCTTTCTGTGCATTGGAGAGCACCGAACGGCTGTGCATGAACAAGCCCTTGATCACCTGGTCGGTCAGACGCATCGAATCGATCATCACGTCGGAGAGTTTCATGTCGAACGCCCGCTCGGCAGCCGCTGCACTGGGATACTCTACCTGCATGTCCATCGAAACCTCCGGAGCGGTCTTGCGGGCCAGTTTCTTGAACAGTTTCACCGCTACGACCGTCATGCCGGCCACGATGATGATGGGTATGATGGCCTTGACACCGATCACCTTGAGCAGCAGCGCCAACGAGGCCGCCGAAAGGAAAGCGATGAGTGCCGTGGCAAACCATCCGAGGATCACCCGCACTACGCCCGATACGCGATACACCGCGCTCTCCAAGCCCCAGGCCCGGTCGGCCAGCGAAGTTCCCATGGCTACCATGAAGGTGGTATAGGTCGTACTCAAAGGCAGGGTGCTGTTCGTTCCCATCGAAATGATGATGGCCGGTACCACCACATTGACCGAAGCACGCACCAAGTCGAATGCCGGCACATCCCGACGTTTGATATCCTTGACATACGGGCGGTCGAAACGCCCTTCGATATGCTCCCGGATACGATGGGGCAACAAATAGGTAAGTCCTCGTCCTACATACACCGAAGCGCGCACCATCAGTTTGGAAATGGTATTGGGACGAAAACGTTCCTCGGCGCTTTCCGTACGGGCAAGATCTACCGTAGTCTTAAGTACGTTGTGTGCCTTGCGGGAAAATATCAAGGACAGCATCATGATCACGCCTGCGATAATGAGGATAAACAGCGGCGTCTTCACATCCGTATTGAGCACATCCATGTACATGTTGATATCCCCTGTTTGGCTGTATGCCTCATACGCTCCAAAAGAAGCCAGCGGAACACCAATAAAATTGACCAAGTCATTGCCCGCAAAGGCCATCGCCAGGGCGAAGGTTCCGGAAAGCACGATCACCTTCAAGATATTGACCTTGAATACCGACACCAGCAGCTGCGAAACGAGGGTGAAAAAGACAAAGCATATCAGCATCAACAGCATCGAATGCGTTCCGATCCATGCCTTGGCCGCCGGAGGAATGATGGTCGTGCCTTTTGCCCCCTTGAGCAACAAATAAAACACGATCGCCGTCAGAGCCACTCCACCGATCAGACCTCCCCAATACTTCAGCCGCTGACTGTAATTGAACGTCAGCATAAAACGAACCAGCCACTGTATCACCACTCCTGCGACAAAGGCGATAATCACCACAGCAAATATTCCCGTAATCATCGGGATAGTTTTCTCATAGTTGATATAATCACCCAAAGTGGGCAAATCTCCCATAAAGGTAAGGAACGAGGGAACGTCTTCCGCCCCGACCACCTTGAACATTGACATGGCTACCGAAGCTCCCAGCAGTTCGAATACCATCGACACGGTTGTGGAGGTCGGCAATCCCAAGGTATTGAAGACATCCAACAAGATAACGTCGGTAATCATCACCGCCAGATAAATCATGATCACTTCCTCGAACACGAACATTTCGGGATGAAAAATGCCTCGGCGCGCTATTTCCATCATACCGTTGGAAAATACCGCGCCGAGAATAATGCCTACGGAGGCCACTACGATAATAAACTTGAAAGAAGCGGCTCTGGATCCGACTGCAGACCCGAGGAAATTGACCGCGTCGTTACTTACTCCCACGATGAGATCCAGCACTGCCAGAATACCCATTAATACCATCAAAAACAGAAAAATGTCGTTCATTACGCATCGGTTTGGTTCACGGTGCTAAATAACGGCTTTTCTTTTAAGTATTTTTTAAGACTATGTTTCCAAAATGTTAAGTTCCCCTCCCGCACAACTCCGCCGAAATCATAGCAACCGCCTCTCCCGCACAAAACAGGGACCGCGAAAAACGCGGTCCCTGCACACTTAACACAACTGTTTTCAATATGTAAACAAAAAACTTACTTCCAACTGTCCGGAAAACGGTAGATCACCGCATTGATGCTCATCCCGGCTCCTACCGAGGTAAGGATCACGTTGTCGCCCGCATGGAAACGATGCTCGGGAAGCTCCCCGCGGGCGATCAGGTCGTACAGCGTAGGTATGGTGGCCACCGAGGAATTGCCCAGGAAGGAAAGGCTCATCGGCATGAACTCCTTGCTCTCCTTCTTGCAGCCCGGGTAGAGACGGCGCAGACGGATGAACACCGCCTCGTCCATCTTTTCGTTGGCCTGGTGAATGATCATCTTGGCCATTTCGTCCAGCGTCAAGCCTGCCTGGTCAAGCGCCGACTTGATCGCTCCGGGGACATTGCGCAGCACGTACTCGTACACCTTGCGACCAGCCATACGGATCACCGTACGACGCGGTCCGGAGTAGTCCGGATTGACGCTCGGGCCGCCTTTGAGGTAGTCGGATTCCTCACCCGTATCGGAAAGGGTTGCGGTGGAAAGCACCCCGTATTTCTTGTCGGATTCCTCTGCCGTGAGCACCACCGCCCCGGCACCGTCCGAAAAGATCATCTGGTCGCGGTCGTGCGGGTCGCAGATGCGGGAAAGCGTATCGCTGCCCACCACCAAAATGTTGCGAGCCAGACGAGCCTGTATCAGATGGTGCGCCAGGATCACTCCCTGCAACCACCCGGGGCAACCGAAGATCATGTCGTAAGGGATGCACTGACGGTTCTTGATGCCCAGTTTGTGTTTGACCCGCGCACTGACCGAGGGGACCATTTCGCTGCAATAGGTCGTCTCGGGAATATCGGCATAGTTGTGCGCCACGATCACATAATCGAGGGTCTCCGGATCGCCACCCCAGGACTCGATCGCCCGGCGGGCCGCCTCGGCCGCCATGTCGGAGTTGTTCACCCCGTCTTCCACGTAGCGGCGCTCGGTGATGCCGACCAGTTCCCGGAATTTTTCGACGATGTCCTCGTTGGTGCGCTCGATGCGTTTCCCGTCCGTGTCGTAAAACTCGGTCGAGAGGAAATGATCGTTCTTCACCACCCGGGGGGGCAGGTAACAGCCCGAACCGGCGATGACCGTGTTAAGATGTTTTTCCATGATGATTTGTTGGGTCGCTTTATTCTTGATTGTCTTCTTCTCCCGTATAACGCAAAGCATCCCAACAAGCATGGCAAGCCTGGCGGATGCGGTTTTCGGTCAGTTGTTGGTTGTGGTCGATGTGCAGTTTGGCCATCTCGATGATCGGACCGCGCGAAACGGCAATGATCGTGTACAAGGGCAGGTCTTTGATCAGTTTCTTCTTTTTCCCCTCGATGAAGAAACGCAGCACCGGGCTGAGGATCCGCAGTCCCGACACGCGCACCAGGTGCTGCATGTAACCCGAATGGCGGTGCTGCTCGGCATACTGGAACTCGTCCGGATGGTGGATGTAGTAGTGCGTCATGTTGAGCCACATGAGCTCGAAGCGCTCCCGGTAGGGCATCGCCTCGTCGTAGCCGCACAGCATGGCCTGAATGACCTTTTCCTGGATCTCCTGCATGAGGGTAAAGATCAGGTCGTCCTTGCTCTTGAAGTAACGGTAGATCGTCCCCGCCCCGATCCCGGCATCCTCGGCGATCATGGCCATCGAGGTGCCGTGGAATCCGTAGGTGGATACCAGAAACAGCGTACTGTCCAGGATTGCTTTGTACTTGTCTCCCCTTACCGTCTTCTGACTCATAAGCCTTTAGCACGAATGAACATTCATTCCGCAATATTACGCAGAATTGCCCGTCCCCACAAATATTCCCGCTATTTTTTGAACAGCACTTTGATATTTCCTTTTAGATTATTATATTTGTAAGTAAAACATTCTTTTCTTCAAAGAACATGACACAGGACAACCTCAGCTGGGGACAATTCCTCCTCTCGCTGGTAGGCGTGCTGGGACTGCGGGAACTCGCCCCGGTGGTCTTCTCCGCCCTTTTCCGCCGGAGGGAGGACGTGGAATCCACCCGGATCGAAAACTCGGCGCGTCTGGCCGCCGCCTCGCGCGAGCAGATCCTCTTTCTCAAGGACAGCCTGCGCGAAGCCTACGCCGAGATGGACAAAATGCAGGACGACCTCAACGCCAAACGCGCCCGCATCAACGAGTTGTCCCGAAAACTGTACAACATCGAACTGGAAGTCCAACTGATGCGTCGCCGCAGCGACCGCCTCTGCTGCACCAACACCGCCTGCCCCACCCGGGAAATTCCCCAAAGCCAGCCGGAGGGCGTCAAAACCGAAAAAGCATGAAAACACCCCAAGTATTTCTCCTCTTGATCCTCGCCCTGGCCGCCACCGGCTGCCGCGCCAAAAAAGAAACGCTTCACCGCCAGCAAACCGCCCGTTTGGAGGTGGAAAGCCTGCGGAAGGACTCGCTCCTTACCCTCACGCACACACGCTACGGAGGGGTGTTTCGCCTGCGCATCGACGAAACCACCCGCGAGAAAGACACCCTGGGGCGCACCCTGCGGGAGACCGTCCGTCGCTACCTCCTCCAGCAACGGGATTCGTCGCAGCAATCCCTCCGCCGGGAAAGCACCGGAGAGACATTTTCCATACAAAAAGTGGAAGCAAATACCCAGGAGCGGTCGAAGCTTTCGGCCGATCCGCCCTTGCGCGGGTTCTGGATGGGGATCGTCGTCCTGCTCGCAGGTGCGGCGGGGTGGGTGCTGCGGGGCGTGCTGCGGAAATAAGGCCAGCGATACGACCGCTCAATCCCCTTTCTGCTCCGAAAGCTCCAGCCAACGCATTTCCAAGGCGTCGATGCGTTCGAGCAACTGTTCCATCCGGTGGGAAAGTTCGTTCACCCGCTCGGCCGACAAGGGTTCCCCGGAGGAAAAAACGGCTTCGATCTGTTGTTTTTCCGCTTCCAGGCAGGGGAGTTCCTGTTCGATGGCCTCGTACTCCTGCTGCTGGCGATACGAGAGGCGCTGTTTCTGCGGGCCTCGCTCCCGGGCGACTTTCGGTTTTTCGCCCGGAGCCTGTTCGCGGGGCTGCGCGGCGGCTTGCTGCCGGCTCCACTGGCGGTACTCGGAATACGTGCCCGGGAAATCCTTCACCCGGCCCTCGCCCTGAAAGACAAAGAGATGGTCGACGATCTTGTCCAGAAAATACCGGTCGTGGCTCACCACCAGCAACACCCCGGGATATTCCTGCAGGAAGTCCTCCAGGACAGTCAGGGTGAGGATGTCCAGGTCGTTGGTCGGCTCGTCGAGGATCAGGAAATTGGGGTTGGCGATCAGCACCGTGCAGAGGTACAAGCGACGAAGTTCACCCCCCGAGAGTTTTTCCACATAGTCCCACTGCTGGGCGCGGGCAAAGAGAAAACGCTCCAGCAACTGTTCGGCCGAAAGGCGCCGCCCGCCCGAAAGCGGGAGATAATCGCCGTAACGCCGTACTACGTCGATGACTTTTTCGCCGGGTTGCACTTCGAGACCGCTCTGACGGTAATAACCGAACACCACGGTATCGCCCACCACGACTTTCCCCGCATCGGGGGGCAGTTCGCCGGTAACCAAACGGAGAAAGGTGGATTTGCCCGTGCCGTTGTCGCCGACTACCCCCACCCGTTCGGCCCGCCGAAACGTATAGTCGAAACGGTCGAGCATCCTGGCCTGTCCCCACGACTTGGACACGTTGTGCAGTTCGACCACCTTGCTGCCCAAACGTTCCATATTGATGCCCAAGGTGAGCACCCGGTCGTCCGCGCGGCGCGCGGCGCGGCGCGCCAGCTCGTCGAACGAGTCGATGCGAGCCTTGGCTTTCGTGCCGCGTGCCTGAGGCTGGCGGCGGATCCATTCGAGTTCGGTGCGCATCAGGTTCCGGGCTTTTTCCGCCGCGCTGCGCGCGGCGGCGTAACGTTCCTCGCGCTTGCTCAGAAAATCGGCGTACGTGCCCTTGTAACGCCACAGCGCCCCTTCGTCCAACTCCAGGATATCGGAGCATACCCGGTCGAGGAACCAGCGGTCGTGGGTAACCATGAACAGGGTTACCTTCGACTTGGACAGGTAATCCTCCAGCCATTCCACCATCGGGATGTCCAGATGGTTGGTCGGCTCGTCGAGCACGAGCAGGTCGGGTTCTTCGATAAGCACCCGCGCCAAAGCCAAACGCCGCACCTGTCCGCCGGACATCTGTCCGCAGGGTACTTCCACCCGATCCAGCCCGAGCTGGGAGAGGACCGTACGGATGCGCACCTCGTAGTCCCACGCACCGAGCGCTTCCATCTGTTCGTACGCTGCCTGAAAATCGTCCCCATGGCTTCCTCCCGGGCGGGCGGCCCGCTCGTAGCGGGCGATGGCCTGCAACCGGGGGCTGTCTCCCCCGTAGATCACGTCCTGCACGGTCTGCTGCGGATCGAACGTGGGCTGCTGCTCGAGATACCCCAGCCGGATGCCCTTGCGCAGGACGACCTCCCCGGTGTCGGGCTGCTCGCGGCCGCAGAGGATCTTCATCAGGGTGGATTTTCCCGTGCCGTTCTTGGCGACAAAGGCGACCTTTTCGCCCTGCTCGATGCCGAAGGTCAATCCGGAAAAGAGCGTGCGCACGCCGAAGGACTTGCCGATATTTTCTGCCGAAAGGTAATTCACTGCCGGCAAAGGTACGAAATCCCGCCCCGAAACCGAAAAGGAATCTCCGCCTGCTGCGCCATCTATGGGAAGAAAACCGTACCTTTGTCCTATCCTGCCGCGCCTTGGCGAAAGGCTCGCCTTTGCACGGAGCCGATTCGCGGCCTTGCGGCCGCGAGCGCCGCTTTCGCGGCGCTCGCTTGGGGAGAAAGCAGGATCACACAAGAAACGCAAAAAGAAAAGAAGAACACTTACACCCGATTGCCATGGTACGATCGATGACCGGATTCGGCCGCGCACAGGTCGAACTGGACGACAAAAAACTGACGGTAGAGATCAAATCCCTCAACGGAAAACAAATGGACCTCTCCACCCGCATCCCTTCGCTGTTGCGGGAAAAAGAACTGGAAGTACGCAGCTACCTCACCGGGCGTCTGATGCGCGGAAAGGTCGACCTGCTCATCTACGCCGAAGCCGCCGACGCCGACAACAGCCACGACATCAACGCCGCTACGGTAGCCTCCTACCGGGAACAGTTGCAAGCCATCGAACCTTCGCTCTCCCCCACCGACAGCCTCGCGATCGCCATGCGCCTGCCGGACGTCTTCCGGGGCGAACGCGAAGAGCTCTCCGAAGAGGCCTGGCAAACGGTGCAAGGCGCCATCCGGCAGGCGGCAGACGCCTTGGTAGCCTATCGCGAATCGGAAGGGGCGGTCCTGCACCGGGAATTGGCCTCGTACATCGGGAACATCCGGGCCTTGGCCGCCCAGGTCGAGCCTTTTGAAAAATCGCGGGTGGAACAGATCAAAGAACGCCTGCGCAAACACCTGAGCGAAGCGGAAGTGAAAGTGGACGAAAACCGCTTCGAGCAGGAGATCATCTTCTACCTCGAAAAACTGGACATCACCGAAGAGAAAGTCCGCCTGAACCTGCACCTGGACTACTTCCTCAAGACGATGGACAGCGAGGAGAACTGCGGAAAGAAACTGGGCTTCATCGCCCAGGAGATAGGCCGCGAGATCAACACGATGGGGTCCAAATCCAACCAGGCCGACATGCAGAAACTGGTCGTGCGGATGAAGGACGAACTGGAAAAAATCAAGGAACAATCGCTCAACGTACTGTAAGGATGAACCCAAGTACCCGCAAGATCCTCATCTTTTCCGCCCCTTCCGGCTCGGGAAAGACCACGATCGTCAACCGCCTGTTGTCCGAAGGCATCCTGAATGCCGAATTTTCGGTCTCGGCCACCTCCCGCGCCCCGCGCAAAGGCGAAACCCACGGCAAGGAGTATTACTTCCTCTCCCCGGAAGAATTCCGCCGCCGCATCGATGCGGACGAATTTCTGGAATGGGAACAGGTCTATGCCGACACCTACTACGGCACCCCCCGCAGCGAACTGGAACGCATCTGGGCGGCCGGACATGTAGTCATCCTCGATGTGGACGTGGTAGGCGGGCTGAACATCAAACGGATGTACCCCCGGGAGTCGCTCTCGATCTTCATCATGCCGCCCTCCATCGAGCAGTTGCGCGCCCGGCTCGAAGGCCGCGGCACGGAAACTCCCGACAAGATCGAAATGCGCATCGCCAAAGCCCAACGGGAGATCTCCTATTCGAAGGACTTCGACACGATCATCGTCAACGACGACCTGGAAACGGCCGTGGCCCAGGCGCGAAAGACGGTGCTCGACTTCCTGGCGAAATAACCCGAAAAGCCTCCCCTGCGAGAGGCCGGAAGGCAGCCACAGGCAAAAAAAGCAAACCACACCCCGGAGAGGACAACCAAAGGGGAAAAGACAGCGACAGACTCACAGACAGACACATGGACAGCGCCGGAAAGAAAAAAACGGGACTTTACTTCGGTTCGTTCAACCCGATACACGTCGGGCACCTGATCGTGGCCGAATACCTGCGCGAGCACACCGACCTGGACGAAGTGTGGATCGTGGTCTCGCCGCACAATCCCTTCAAGCAGAAAGCGACGCTGGCTTCGGACTACGCCCGGCTGGAGATGGTGCGACTGGCCCTCGAAGACTTCGAAGGGGTGCGCGCCTGCGATGCGGAGTTCTACCTCCCGCGCCCCAGCTACACGGCCGACACCCTGCTGCATCTGTCCCAGAAATACCCCGAGAGGACTTTCTGCCTGACGATGGGGGCCGACACGCTCATCGGACTCGAACGGTGGAAGAACTACGAGTTTCTCCTGAAATACTTCCCGCTGTACATCTATCCGCGGCCGGGATACAGCAACACCCATCCCTTGCTGGACAAAGCCCGGGTTACGGTGCTGGAACACGCCCCGCAGGTAGAGGTTTCGGCTTCCGCCATCCGGGAAGACCTCCGTGCAGGACGCCAGGTCCGGGCCTTGGTGCCGCCGGCGGTGCTGGACTACATCGAACGGAGCGGCTTGTACCGATAAGAGAAAAGGGCTTCCCTTGCGGATCGAGGGCGGGGAAAGTACGGTTTTCATTCCCGAACACGCGAAAGGGGGCGTTTCCCGCACGGGAAACGCCCCCTTTCGATGTCAGGATATTCCTCCTCCCCTCCCCGGCCGGATCAAGCCTTGGGCAGGGTGAAGCGGAACTTGGAACCGGAATGGAGCTTGCTCTCCACCTCGATCTTCTCGCCATGCGACTCGATGATGTGCTTGACGATGGAAAGCCCCAGTCCCGAGCCGCCGTTGTCGCGCGAACGACTCTTGTCCACCCGGTAAAAACGTTCGAAGATACGGGGAAGGTCCGAAGCCGCGATGCCGATCCCGTTGTCCGCCACTTCGGTAACGATCTTGTCGCCCGCCTGGTAGAAACGGATCTTGACATATCCGCCTTTTTCCTTGGAATAACGCACCGAATTGGTCACCAGGTTGGTCAGCACCTGTTCGATGCGCATCTCGTCGGCATAGACCATCACCGGGTCGTTGTAGTCCTTGTCCAGGGATACCGTTACTCCCCGCTCGAAAGCCTCCATGTCCACCATGCCGATGATGTTTTCGGTCAGCGCCACGATGTCGAACGGCTCCTTGACCGGCACGTTGCGGCCGTTTTCCAACTTGGTGATCGTATCGAGGTCCTTGACCACCGATACCAGCCGTTCCATCCCGATGGAGGCCCGGCGGACGTATTTGGCCGTGAGTTCCGGGTCGTCCAACCCGCCTTCCATCAGCGTGAGCAGATACCCTTGGGTGGTAAACAGCGGGGTTTTGAGTTCATGGGCCAGGTTGCCGATAAATTCGCGCCGGAAGGTATCCCGATCGCGCAGGGCATCCTCCTCGGCCTGCCGTTTTTCCATGTACGTGCGGATGTTCTCCCGCAGGCGCGAGAGTTGCTCGGGCACCGAACACGAACCGCTGTAACGCGAAAAGGTAAAACAGTTGTGGATGTCCTGAATCTTTTTGTTCAGGCTCCGGTTGTACAGCGGGATGAAAATCCAGCATACCAGCACATAAAATCCCACCACCACGGCGCACAAGACATACGTAAGGGCCGGGGTGGCCCCCATCGAAACACAAACGCCCGCCACCACTGCCAGCAAAGCGGCAAAAAGCACGTGCGGGACCAGATTGAATCCTATCTTCTCCATCGTTTATTGATAATCATGCAGGCTCCCCAGACGGGAACCTCGGTTTACTTTTCCTCGAATTTGTACCCGACGCCTTTGACCGTCTTGAAACGGTCGTCGCCTATCTTTTCCCGCAATTTGCGGATATGCACGTCGATGGTGCGCCCTCCGACCACCACTTCGTTGCCCCAGACCTGGTCCATGATCTCTTCGCGTTTGAACACACGCCCGGGCCGGGAAGCGAGCAAGGCGAGCAGTTCGAACTCCTTGCGGGGAAGCACCATTTCGCGCCCCTGGTGGATAACCCGGTACCCTTCGCGGTCGATCACCAGATCGCCGGCCGAATAACGGGCCTGCGACTCTTCCACAGCCGGAACCACCCGCCGCAACAAAGCGCGGATCTTGCTCATGAGCACTTTCGGCTTGACCGGTTTGGTGATGTAGTCGTCCGCCCCCGCCTCGTAGCCGGCCATCATGGAATAGTCCTCGGCCAAGGCCGTGAGAAAGACCACCAGCGTATCCTTCAGGCGCGGGATCTGCCGCAACCTTTCGCAGGTTTCCATCCCGTCCATCCCCGGCATCATCACATCGAGGATGATCAGCGAAGGTGTCTCGCGCACCGCTATCTCGATGCCCTGTTCGCCGTCGGAGGCGGTAAAAACCGTATAACCTTCCCGGCGCAAATGGTAGCCTACCAATTCTAATATGTCCGGTTCGTCGTCTACCAGAAGGATCTTTATGTCGGAATTCGCCACGTAAAAAACGTTTTGGTTCGTCTTTCGGGATCAAAGGTAAAAAAAATGAGGACGTGCATCCGAGGAGGGCGCAATTGTTTACAAAAATTTCAATTTGCCTTTACACGGCGGTTACCTCGCCGCTGCCGGACCCCTATTCGAAATCCTTGCGCAAGGCCAGCGCCCTTTCTTCGGCGGCGCGCATCTCGAGCGCTTCCTCGGGCGTTTTGTCCTTGTACCCCAGGTAATGCAACACCCCGTGCACCATCACCCGGTCGAGTTCCTCCTTGAAATCCTCGCCCAGATTGCGGGCATTCTCGGCCACCCGTTCCACGCTGATGAACATCTCGCCGCTGATGATGTAGTCCTCGCGATAGTCGAAACTGATGATGTCGGTATAGGTGTCGTGATCCAGGTACTCGATGTTGAGTTTGAGAAGCTGTTCGTCGCTGCAAAACGTATAGCACAGTTCGCCCACTTCACACTCGGCCCGAGCGATCACCCCGGAGATCCAACGGGTATAGAAATCCTCGTCCTCCAACTCGAAAACCGTGTCGTACAAATATTCTATCATCGTTTCCGGCTATTTACCCTGTTTTTGTTCTTTTGATCAATTAATACCGCTCCCCTTTTGTTCCTTACCCCTGTCGGCTTCTGCCTGTTCCCCCGGGCAAAATTACTCCTTTTCGGGGAAATCGACCGCCTGCCCGTTTACCACCAGGGTGTAGCGTATCGCCACGGAACGCTCCATCGTCTTGGCCACCGAGCAATACTTCTCGAGCGAAAGCTGCACCGCACGCGCCACCTTCGCCGGCAAGGCGTCGGTGTCGACCGAAAACTCCAAGTCCATCTCCGTAAAGGGCTTTGCAGCTCCCACTTCCTCGCGATGGCCCGCCACCCGCACCTGATAGCGATGGACGGTCGCCTTCTGTTTTTCCAGGATCATCAGCACATCGATGGACGAACAACCGGCCACCGCCTCCAGCAACATCTCCATCGGGCTGGTCGCTTCGGGATCATCCCCCGGGCGTCCGATCGTTACCCGGGCACCAGCCGGATTGGTTCCCGAGAACAACAAACCTTTTTCATGGGTGAGCAAGATTTCCATATCCATACGCTTCTCTCTTTTTTTACAAAACCGTATCTTCTTCGATCATTTCCGAACGGCCAAAATGCCTCCAGGCAGCCTGGATTCCCATTCAGAAATCATGAGTTCTGCACAAATGTAGGGAATATTTTTCCGCATTATCAGACTTAAGCCGAGATTTTTTTTACGAAAATAATTTAACTATGTTAAAATCCCCTCTTTTTTAAGAATGGTGCTTTTTGATGAGAAAAAAAACTTTACATTTGCCTGTGTGAAGTCAGTAATTTTAGTTTTTCATAGTTATAGTTTTTAGGTTTGGGTTAGTTTTGAAAAGGGTATTCGTTTTGGGAATACCCTTTTCTTTTTATATACCTGCTATATACCTGCCCGTTAACGCTTCTGCAACCATGCAGGCCGGCGGCAAAGCGAGAGGGCACCCCGATGGGGTGCCCTCTCGCTTTGCCGCCGGCCCTTACCGCCCGAAGAAGACGCATAAGGGAAACCGACCGGGTTACAAGGCCTCGCTCAAACGCAACAAGTCGGTATAGACCCCGCGCGCCGTAACGGCTGCACCGGCTCCTGCGCCCTGGATGACCACGGGATTCTCCCCATAGGACTCGGTGTAGATCTCGAACATCGAATCGCTGCCCCGCAAGCCCCCCAGGGGAGTCGCCTTTTTCACCTTGTCCAGTTTGACCTCCAGCGTACCGGCCACGGTATCCAGATCGCCTACGTAACGCAATACCTCATCCGGAGCCAAAGCAGCCTTCCGCTGCCCGTACTCGCTGTTGAGCAGGTCGGCCCCGGAAAGGAAGTCCTCCACCGTGCCGCTGCGCAAAGACTCGGGAATGAGGTTTTCGACCCGGATGTCCGAAAACTCGCTGTGCATATCGACCTCGCGCGCCAGGATGAGCAGTTTGCGGGCTACGTCGTTGCCGCAGAGGTCCTCGCGCGGATCGGGTTCGGTAAAGCCCTTGTCCATCGCCTCGCGCAGAATGTCGTAGAACGGGCGGTCTTCTTCCGAAAAATGGTTGAAGATATAGCTCAGCGTTCCGGAGAACACGCCCCGTACCCGCAGGATCTTGTCGCCCGAATGATGCAACTGGCGGATGGTGTCCACCAACGGGAGCCCGGCGCCGACATTGGTCTCGTAGAGGAACGTCTTGCCCTTCTGACGCAGGAGGGCGCGCAGGGAACTGTAAAAGTCGTACGAAATGGTATTGGCCACCTTGTTCGAGGATACGATGTCGAATCCGGCCGTGACAAAACGAGGGTACAACTGCACGAAGGAAGCCGACGCGGTGTTGTCGACCACCACGACGTTCTCCAGGTTGTGCTGCTCGATGTACTCGAGGATCGAATCGATGGTATAGGGCTGCGCGCTGCGGTCGAACTCAGCACGCCAGTCGCCCGAGATACCGTGGTTGTCCAGCAGTACTTTTTTCGAATTGGCCACCCCGAAGATGTTCAAGCGCAGGTTGCGGCGTTCGAGGATGCTATCGGCCGTGGAAAGGATCTGGTCGATGAGCGTACCGCCGACATTGCCCCGGCCGAAGACGATCACGTTAAGCTTTTTGGTCATGCCGAAAATGTGGTTGTGGATGACATTGACCGCTTTTTTCAGGTCGGATTTGGCCACCACGAGCGAGAGGTGCTCGCCGTTGATGGTGTTGTTGATCAGGTAAGGCACGATCGAGTTTTTACGCAGCGCGGCATACGCCTTGTCCAGGAAATCGACATGCCGGCCGATGATCGAAATGACGGCCACCTCCGTATCCACCACGATGTCGGAAATATCCTCGATGGCGATCTCGCGGGCAAACTCCTCGGTGAGCACCTCGCGGGAGAGCTCGGCCACCGACGCATCGACGATGAAACCGATACCGCGCTCGGAGGAAGCCTGCGAGACGATCTTCACGCTGACCCCGTGCGCCGAAAGGGCGGTAAAGATCCGGGCGTCGATCCCGACCCGGCCCAAGAGTCCGCGCCCTTCGATGCTCACCAGAGCTACGTCGTCGATCACCGAGATGGCCTTCAGACCATCTCCGGCGCCTTGTTCGGCAATGGTCGTGCCCTGGCAGTCCGGATGGAACGAATTGAGGATGCGGATGGGGATCTTCTTCTCGATCAGGGGAAGGATCGTCTTGGCATGCAGGACGTTCGTGCCGAAATTGGCCAGCTCGTTGGCCTCGCGGTAAGACAACAGGGGGATGATCTGCGCATCCTCGACCATCGAGGGATTGGCCGTATAGACCCCGTCCACGTTGGTCCAGTTCTGTACTTCCTCCGCACCGAGGAAGCTGGCCAGCAGCGTAGCCGAGTAGTTGCTCCCGTTGCGTCCCAGCGTGGTGGTCTGGTTGGTGAGCGTGGTGCCGATAAATCCGGTCACCACCTCGATCTGATCCTCGGGAGAGTCCTTGAAAAACTCCTTGACATTGCGCTCCGATACATCCAGCAGCACACTGGCCGAACCGTACTCCTCGGTAGTCTTGATCAGGGTGCGGCTATCCACAAAGCGGGCTTTGAAACCCCGTTTGCGCAGCAGGTGCGCCACCATCTTGCAGCTGAGGATCTCCCCGAAGGAGAGAAAACGGTCCTTCACCTTCTGGCTGTATTCGCCCAGCAGCGCGACCCCGGCCAGGATCTGTTTCATCTCGGCATGTTCGGCCTTCATGTCCACGCTTTTCGAGGGAGCCTGCTGGCGCTCGAAGAAATAATCGAAGGCAGGCATGTAATCCTCGCCGGCGGCAGCCTTGAACAACATGTCTTCCAACATGTCGGTCGATTTGCCGCGCGCCGAGCAGACGACATAGACTTTACCCTTGCGCGCCTCCTGGCAGATGATGTCCAACGAATGATTCAACGGGGAACCCTCGGCTCCCGAAAGCGATTTGCCGCCAAACTTGAGAACTTTCATTTTCTTCTTTCTTGTTTTTATTTGTTTTGTTTCTTGTTTTCGTGTCCTTACTTGCCCTTTTCCTTTCCCCCTCCCGGAAAGGTCCTGAAAAAACGAAACCGGCGTTTGAGGTGTTCCCAAAATGCCGGCAGTTTTTTTTCGGTAGGTCATTCACCGCGATCCGTCCTAAAAAAACGCTCCCAGCAACTCCCGCATTCGGGTAAATTCGATCAAGAATCCATCATGACCGTGAGGGGTGTCCAATTCCAGGTAATGCGCATCCTTGCGCATTCGCATCAACTCCTCTTGGGTGCGGACGTTTTCATAAGCCGGGAAATACAGGTCGGACGTGATCCCCACCTGGACGATACGCCCGGCAAAAGGCCGGATGGCCTGCTCGAAGGAGCCGCGCCCCCGGGAAATGTCCACCGTGGTGATCATGTGCATCATAAAACGGTAGGCGTCCGGCGAGAAACGCCCCTGGAGCTTCTTTCCGTGGTGTTCCAGCCAGGACTGTATGTTGCGCACGCCCAATTCCGGGTTCATCGTGCGGGAAAACTTGGCATCGATCGACTGGGGCGAACGGAAAAACAACATGGTCATCATCCGGGCATCGTGCATGCCGAAGTCCCCGCGCGCCAAAAGTTGAAGCTGGATCACCGAGAGGGCCGTTACCCAATCGGTCGCCTTCCAGTCTCCGGCCACGATCACGGCTTGCCCGGCGCACTCCGGATACTCGGCGATGGTCTCCCACACCAGACAGCCGCCCAGCGACCCGCCGATCAAGGTGTGGAAATGCTCCACCCCCAAACGGCGCGAGGCCTCGACGAACATCCGGGCTATGTCGCGCGCGTTGATCCGCACATAGCGGTCGCCCCAAAGAAAGCCGTCATAGCCGTTGCCGGGAATGTTGAAACACAGGATCGAATACCGGTCCGTATCGACCGTCCCGCCCGGGTAGATCAACCCGCGCCACCAGCCGTGCGGATCGCCGCAGACATTGGAATTGCCGGTAAGGGCGTGGAAGACCAGCACCACCGGAGCGCCGCTGTCGAGCGGGCGGCCGAAAACCTCGTACGACAAGTCCAGCGCGGGAATCTTTTCCCCCGACTCGCACGTAAAGTCCGTTATCTTGACCCGTTCCAACATCTGTTTCGAGAATACTGAGTGCAAAAGTAATAAAAAAACCGCTTCCCGCCGGTCGATTCCTCCGGTATTTTATCCCTCCTGTTGCGACCTTACAAGCAATCGGCGAAATATTTTACCAAAGCCTCTTTCAGCAGTTCCCCATTTTCGGCCTGCGAAGCCTCGAGGGGGCGCACCGATTCGTACTGCGGATACCCCTGCGCATCGCGCCCCGTCATCCGGTAATACCCGTAGGGTTCGAGCACGGCGCACGCTCCGATGTGCATCAGCGCCGTTTTGTCCTCGCGGGAAAGCGGCGCGGCCGGACGGCCGAAAATCTGCAGGCCGGCCACGAACAACAGCGCCGGAATGTCCACCGGGGTATCCGGGGAAAAATACTCCGTCAGACGGAGGGCGATGGCATGCAGTTTTTCGTCGGTATTCATGGCTTTGGCGGTACTTCGACTGGGCGTTTCTCCCCACAGAGGCTTCCCAAGGAAAGCCCTGCCCGGGAAAACAGCTGGGAGAACCGGATTTGCGCGTCAAAGATACGGCGTCTTTACGATTTATTGCCCGTTTTTGCCTAATTTCGCATCATGCAAAATTTTGACCTTATGAGAACTCTCCTTGCAGGATTCCTTTGCATCTTTTCCGCTTTCGGCGCCCAGGCAGCGGATTCCCTGGCCTTCGAAGACATTTTCCGGGGGGTGTACACCGCCCGGGGCATCGACGCACTGCGTTCGACGTCCGACGGACAGCACTACACCTTGCTCGAACGGCCGGGCGGCCGGACACAAATCGTCCTGTACAACTACCGCGACGGGCAGAGCGTCGACACGCTGTTCTCCGACCGGGGATATCCCGAACTTGAAGGCAAGTCCATCTTTACCTACACCTTGAGCCCGGACGAGCGCAAGATCCTCCTGGGGACCGATCGCCGCGATGTCTTCCGCCGCTCCTACACGGGGCTTTACTTCCTTTACGATACGGCCACCGGCACACTCGAACCCGTATCGGACCAGCGCATCCAGCAGCCCACCTTCTCGCCCGACGGTTCCAAGATCGCCTACGCAAAAGACAACGATCTGTACTACAAGGACCTCTCCGACGGCTCCACGCGACGCGTTACCCACGACGGACACCCCGGCCGCATCATCAACGGCACGGCCGACTGGGTGTACGAAGAGGAATTCGCCATCGTACGGCTTTTCGACTGGAGCCCTTCCAGCGACCGCCTGGCCTACGTGCGTTTCGACGAAACCGAAGTGCCCCTCTACGGCATGGACCTGTACGGAAACAGCCTCTACCCGCAGCGCCAGACCTTCAAATACCCCAAGGCCGGGGAACGCAACTCGCTGGTAAGCCTCTGGATCTACGACCTACCCTCCGATACGGCCCGGCAGGTGGAGATCCCGCATACGGGCGAATTTTACCTCCCGCGCCTGCGCTGGATCGCCCCCCAGGGAAAAGCCCCGGAACAACTGGTCTTTTCCGTGATGCCCCGCTTGCAAAACAGCCTGCACGTGTACCGGTGTTCCCCCGAGGGCACGGACCTCGAAACCGTCTACCAGGACCGCTCGGACACGTACCTCAACCTGGACGATTCGGCCGTATTCCTGGAGGATGGCTCGGTGGTCTTCGTGAGCGAACGCGACGGCTACGCCCATCTGTACCGCAAAGACCGCAAGGGACATCTGCAAGCCCTCACGCAGGGTCAGTGGCAGATCACGGCTTTCTACGGCGTGGACCCCAAGACGTCCACCGCCTACTTTCAGAGCACTTCCCAGGGCCCTGAAAACCGCGACATCTGCGCCGTAAACCTGCGCAACGGCCGCATCCGCCGCCTTTCTTCGGGCACAGGCACGCACTCGGCCTCTTTCTCGCAAGGGTTTGCCTACTACATCGACGCCTTCAGCAATACCACCACCCCGCCGCTCTACACCCTGAACGACCCCCGGGACGGCCACGTGATAAAAGTCCTGGAGGACAACGCCGACCTGAAGGCCCGCATCGACTCCCTCCACCTGCCCGAGAAACGCTTCGGCTACCTCGAAACGGAAGACAGCCTGCGCCTGGCCCTGTGGACGATGCTGCCTGCCGACTTCGACAGCACCCGGAGCTATCCCCTGCTCATGTACGTCTATGGCGGACCGGGCAGCCAGCAGGTGCTCAACACCTGGCCCACGTCGCAGGACCTGTGGTTCGCCTACCTGACGCAAAAGGGCTACGCCATCGCTTGTGTCGATGGGCGCGGAACGGGCGGACGAGGAGCCGACTTCGAGAAGACCATCTACAAACGCATGGGCGAAATAGAGCTGCACGACCAGATAAAAGCGGCGCAGGCCCTCGCCCGGCTGCCCTACATCGACAAGGCCCGCATCGGAATCTTCGGCTGGAGCTTCGGCGGGTACATGGCCTGCCTGGCGGCCACCCGGGGAGGCGATACCTGGCGCGCAGCCGTGGCGGTCGCTCCGGTTACTTCGTGGCGTTTTTACGATACCATCTACACCGAACGCTACCTGTCCACCCCGCAGGAAAATCCCCAGGGGTACGACCTGAACTCCCCCCTCACCTATGCCGACGACCTGTCCAGCCGCTTGCTGCTGGTACACGGCACGGCGGACGACAACGTGCATTTCCAAAACTCGATGCAGTTCTCGGGCCTGCTGGTAAGTGCCGGGAAACCGTTCGAGCAGATGGTGTATGCGGACAAAAACCACAGCATCTACGGCGGAGCGACCCGTCTGCATCTTTTCTCCAAGATCACGAACTTTTTGCTGACCAATCTGTAAACCATTTCCCTTTCCCGTCATGGAAAACCTTCTACCCCGTCAAAAACCCCTCAAAAAGTATCTGCCCATCCTGGGCTGCATCGTGCTCTTCGCGCTGCTGTCCCTGGCGTACTTCAACCCGGTTCTCTCCGGGAAAGTCCTGATACAGGGCGACATCCAGCAGTTTGCCGGCAGCGCGCAGGAGATCCTCCAGTACCGCGCCGAGCACCACGGACAAGACCCCTACTGGACCAACAGCATGTTCAGCGGGATGCCCGATTACCAGATAACGACCGACTTCCACTACAACCTGATCAAATACCTCGACAGCGCGCTGCGGTTTCTCCCGCGCCCGGCGGACTACATGTTCCTCTACCTGTTGAGCTTTTTCGTGCTGATGCTCGTCTTGCGCGCCGGATGGAAAAAAGCCCTGCTCGGAGCCCTGATGTTCGGACTAACCTCCTACCTGTTCATCATCCTGGAGGCCGGGCACAACTCCAAGGCGCACGCCATCGCCTACCTGCCGCTCGTAGTGGCGGGCATCCTGCTGACCTACCGGGGAAAATACCTCTGGGGCGGAGTGCTCACCGCCTTTGCCATGGGGCTGGAGGTCTATGCCAACCATCCGCAGATGACCTATTACATGGGATTGGCCCTGGCGCTTTACGCCCTGATCTACCTGGTGGTCTGCCTGCGCAAACGGCAGCTGCTCCACTTCTGGAAGGCTTCCGGGGTGATCGTAGTGGCCGTCCTGCTGGGTATCGGCCTGAATGCCGGGCGGCTGTGGAGCACCTGGTCGTACCAGAAGCACACCATCCGCGGAGGCAGCGAACTCACCCAGGCCTCCGGCGAGCAGCAGAAAGGACTGGACAAAGACTACCTGCTGATGTGGAGCTACGGGGTCGGAGAGACCTTCAATCTGATGATCCCCAACCTCTACGGAGGCTCTTCCCACACCGACCTGGGTCGCGACAGCCGTTTCCACCAGGAGATCGTCCGTCTGACCGGCGACCCGTCCCAAGCCGACCGGATGGCTGCCCAGGCCCCGGCCTACTGGGGCGACCAACCCTTTACTTCCGGGCCGGCCTACGTGGGCGCGGTGGTGGTATTCCTGTTCCTGCTGGGGTGTATTATCGTCCGGGGGCCGATGAAGTGGTGGCTCATCGCCGCCACCCTGATCAGTTTCCTGATGGCCTGGGGAAGCAACGCGATGTGGTTTTCCGACTGGATGATCGACCACTTCCCCCTGTACAACAAATTCCGCACGCCCTCCTCGGCACTGATCGTCTCCTCGATCACGATGCCCATCCTGGCGGTATTGGCCGTACGGGAATGGCTCTCGGCCTCGCCAAGCGAACTGCCTCCGCTGCGCCGCAAACGCGCCTGGTACGCCACCCTGGGAACGACCGTAGGTATCTGCGTCCTGCTCATCCTGCTGTCCAATGCATTCTTTTCGTTCACTTCGCCCTCCGACAGCCAGACCTTCGGACAGTACCCCAACCTGCTGGCCGCCCTGCGCGACGACCGGCATAGCCTGCTCACGGGCGATGCGTTCCGCAGCGCCGTACTCATCGCGCTGGCCGGAGGCGCGCTGTGGCTCGCCTACCAGAAAAAGATCGACGCCAACAAGACCGTAGCGATCCTTTCCCTGCTGGTGCTCATCGACCTGTGGGCCGTGGACAAACGCTACCTGAACAACGACAACTTCTCCAACCGCTTTGCCATGGAGGACCCCTTCGCCGGGTCGGCCGCCCATCTGGCTTCCCAGCAACTGACGGACGACACCTCCTACTTCCGGGTGATCAACCTCACGGTCAGCCCCATGCAGGACGCCTCGACCTCGTACTATTTCCATTCGGTCGGCGGATACCACGCTGCCAAACTGCAACGCTACCAGGAGCTTTGGGACCGTCAAATCGCCCGCGGCAACTTCACCATCCTCAATATGCTCAACACCAAGTACTTTATCGGTTTGAGCGAAGACAAACGCTCGGTAGCCATTCAGGAAAACTCGCTGGCCCTGGGTCCGGCCTGGGTGGTGGACAGCCTCGTATGGGTGCCGAACGCCGATGCGGAGATCGCCGCCCTCGACTCGCTCGACTTGCCCCGGGTAGCGGTAGCCGACGAGAAATTCGCTGCCGCGGCCGTATTCACCCCATTTGTCCGGGACTCGACCCACCGGTATGAAGTCCGCTTGGTGTCCTACCAACCCAACCACCTGGTGTACCGCACCGACCTGGCCACCCCGGCACCGGTCGTCTTCTCCGAGATCTACTATCCGGACGGCTGGGACGCCTACATCGACGGACAACCGGCCGAATACTTCCGCGCCAACTACGTGCTGCGGGCCATGATCGCCCCGCAGGGAGAACATACGGTCGAATTCCGTTTCGAACCCCGGGAAGTCATCGAGGGCGACCGCATCAGCCTGGTATGCAGTCTCCTGCTCCTGGGCGGGACGGCCGGTGCCTGCTGGTACACCCGCCGCAGAAACCGCTTGCAGACCGAGAAACGATAGCCGCACGATGAAGAAAGTCCTGGTGATCAGCTACTACTTCCCCCCGGCCGGAGGACCGGGGGTGCAACGCTGGCTCAAGTTCGTCAAATACCTCCGGGACGAGGGCTACGAACCGGTGCTATACGTGCCGCAGGGAGCCGCCTATCCCGTTACGGACGAAAGCCTCGCGGCGGAAATCCCTCCGGGGCTGACCATCTACCGGGGGCGCATCGTGGAACCTTCCTCGATTTTCTCCTCCGGAAAGAAGATCAGCGCCGGGTTCATCGACGCCTCCAGCGGCAAAAAAGGCTGGAAATCCCGCCTGATGACCTGGGTACGCGCCAACGTGTTCATCCCCGACGCCCGGATGCTGTGGATACGCCCCTCGGTGCGCCGCTTGAAAAAGATCCTGCGGGAGGAAGGCATCGACACCCTCATCAGCACCGGGCCTCCGCACTCCACCCACCTGATCGCCCTGCGTCTCAAACGCGCCGACCCGCACCTGCAGTGGATCGCCGACTTCCGCGACCCCTGGACCAAGATCGACTACTTCCACCACCTTCCGCTCACCCGCTGGGCGCGCCGGCGGCATTTCCGCCTGGAGAGCGAAGTCCTGGCCCGAGCCGACCAGGTGATCGTCGTTACCCCCTCGATGGCCCGGGACTACCGTCCCCGGGTACGGGGACGGCTGCACGTGATCACCAACGGGTACGACACGGAAGACCTCCCGGATTCGCCGCCGCCTCTGGATGAAAAATTCACCCTGTGCCACGTCGGTTCGCTCAATGCCGACCGCAACCCGTACGAGTTGTGGGAAGTCCTCGCCCGCCTGCGCGCCCAAGACCCCGCCTTCGGGAACGACCTGCGCATCTGTCTGACGGGCAACGTCAGCCCCGCGGTCTTCGAGGCACTGCGGAAAAACGGCCTGGACGATCGCGTGCAACACATCCCCTACGTCCCTCACGCCCAAGTGGTACGCAGCCAGCACGCCGCCCGGGTACTGCTGATGCTGATGAACCGCACCCCCGACGGTGCGCTGTACATCGCCGGCAAACTCTTCGAATACCTGGCCGCCGCACGCCCCGTCCTGCTGGTGGGTTTCGCCCACAGCGACGCCGCCGACATCCTGCGGGAATGCCGGGCGGGATACGCCCTCGACTTTTCCGACCGGGAAGGGCTGGAGGAAGCCCTTCGCAACCTCTACCGGCAATACCGCCTCGGGCAAGACACCGGAAGGGAGACCGACCCCCAGAGCGAGAAATACACCCGAAGGGCGCTGACCGCCCGTCTGGCCCGCGAAGTGCTTGCCTGCCCCCCAGAGCATCCATCCCCAGAGGAATCCTGAACTTCCTCCCCCTGAAAAACCGATACGAAAAAAAAACTACACGACCATGAAACATGCCAACATCATCCTGTGCTGCCTGTGGGCCGCCGTCTGCATCACCGGCTGCCGTTCGGACGAGAAAAGCGCCGAAACTCCCCGCCCGGCCGTCATTGCCTACGTAGGCGGCTACCGGGGTCTGGTGGACGTCGGGGCGATCTCTGCGGAAAAGATCACCCACCTCAATTACGCCTTTGTCAACTTGGTGGACGGACGCGCCACCCTGTCCAACGAAGCGACCGATACGGTCAACCTGCGTGCCCTCCACCGTCTGAAAGACGACAACCCGCAGCTCAAGATCCTGATCTCCATCGGAGGATGGACCTGGAGCGGCACCTTTTCCGATGCCGTGCTCACTCCCCAGGGACGGGACCTTCTGGCGAGCAGTGCCGCCCGCATCGTGGAGGACTACGACCTGGACGGAGTGGACATCGACTGGGAATACCCCGGCTTCGGCGGACTGGAGGGCAATGTCGTCCGGGCGGAGGACAAACAGAACTACACCCGGATGTTCGCCGCCCTGCGCGCCCGACTGGACTCGCTCTCGCAGCTGACCGGCAAAGAATACCTGCTGACCACAGCGGTAGGCGGGTTCAAGAAATTCCTCGACTACACCGAGATGGACAAGGCTCAACGCTACCTGGACTTTGTCAACCTGATGACCTACGACTATTATCCCGACACGCTCGCTGTCCACCACACCAATCTTTACGCCTCGGACCTCTATCCGGAAGCCAACAGCGGCGACATCGCTTTCCGCGCCTTCCGGCAGGCTGGCGTCCCGGCCGAAAAACTGGTAATGGGCATTTCGTTTTCCTCGCGTGCCTTCCGGCTCAAGGAAGGCTCGAAAACAGGTCCGGGCGATACGGTGGTAGCGCAAACCCGCGGCGGAGGGGGCTTTACCCGCATCAAGGACAGCCTGGAAAACCGCCCGGGCTACCTCAAAGGCTGGGACCAGGCGGCACGCGCCCCGTACCTGTTCCACCCGGAAGAACTCCTGTTCCTCACCTACGACGACGAACGCTCCGTAGGGGAGAAATGCCGCTACGTGCTGGAAAACGGGATGGGCGGAGTGATGTTCTGGGAATACTTCTCCGACCCGAAAGAATACTTGCTCGATGCCATTGTCGCGGCGTTCGACCCGGCCGACTCCACAGCCGTTTCGTCCCCCCGCCTCTAAAGGAAAAACTCGCGGGTAGAAACTGCGCCGGGGCTTCGCCCCGGCGCTTGCCCGCCCCAGTCGAGAAAAACGGCCAACCGTAAATATGCTCTTTACCTGTTCTTTAGAAGACAGGATATGCCCTCGGCACCGTCCCGGGTGAAAACATCATTTTCTTTTCAGGGTAAAAAAAACGCGCCGCACTTTCGTGCGGCGCGCGGAATGCATCGGGCCAGGCCCGAAGAGAAAGGTTTATTCGGCAGCGGCTTCGCTGGCAGCGGCTGCGTTCTTGGCGGCGTTGCGCGAGGTGCGCACATAGGCTACGATGTAGTTGTCGGGCGCCAGGATTTTGTAATTCTCTTTCTGGAGTGTGCGGACGAAGGCTTTCTCGCCGATTTTGAGCGGGGTAACGTCTACCTCGATCGCGTCGGGCAGATTGGCCGGAAGAGCGCGCACCTGAAGTTTGCGGGTATTGACCGCCAGGACGCCACCGGCGCGAACGCCTTCGGAGTGTCCGGTGATCTTTACCGGAACTACCATCGTGACGGGCTTGTTGTCGAAGAGCTGCACGAAATCCACGTGGAGGATGTTCTCCGTGACGGGGTGGAATTGCAGGTCCTGCAAAGCCGCTTTGAACGTCTTGCCCGAGGTGAGTTCCAAATCTACGATGAGTGCATCCGCCGTGTAAACCAGAGGATTCAGATCCTTGGCATCCACCGAAAAGTGAACCGGATTTTCACCGCCGTAGATTACACAAGGCACACGACCAGCATTACGTAGGGCGTTGGTGGCTACCTTGCCCACGCTTTCTCTCTCGATACCTTTAAGTGTAATTGACTTCATAAAAATCGATATATTTAGTTGATAATAAGATGTTTCCTCCCTTTAGAATACGTAATTCGCGCTGATCGAGGCGTTGTCTTCGATCATCCGAATGGCCTCGGCCATAAGCGGGGCGCAAGATAGCACTTTTATTTTATCCGACGAATTTTTTAACGCAATGCTGTCGGTAGTAATCAGTTCGGTGATCTTGGACTCCTCGATGCGCTGGTAGGCGTTGCCCGAAAGGATGGGGTGGGTTACCATGGCCCGGACGCTGCGCGCACCGCGATCGACCATGATGTTGCAGGCTTTGGTCAGCGTGCCGGCCGTATCGGCCATGTCGTCCAGCAGGATGACATCCTTGCCTTCCACGTCGCCGATCAGGGTCATGCTCTCGATGACGTTGGCTTTTTTGCGCTGTTTGTAGCAGATCACCACATCGCTGCCGAAGTATTTGGCGTAGGAGTAAGCGCGTTTCGAGCCGCCCATGTCGGGGGAAGCGATCGCCAGGTTTTGGATGCTGCCGTCTTTTTGCAGCTGTTTGATGTATTCCACAAAGATGGACGAGGCGTAGAGGTGATCTACCGGTATCTCGAAAAATCCCTGGATCTGGTCGGCGTGCAGGTCCATCGTGACGATGCGGGTGGCACCGGCCGTTTCCAGCATCTTGGCGACCATTTTTGCGCCTATCGGCACGCGCGGTTTGTCCTTGCGGTCCTGACGCGCCCATCCGAAGTAGGGCATCACGGCGATGATCTTGCTGGCCGAGGCGCGTTTGGCGCAGTCGATCATCAGGAGAAGTTCCATCAGGTTGTCCGACGGAGGGGTGGTGGAACAAACCAGGTACACGTGTTTTCCCCGCACGGTTTCTTCGAAGCAGGGCTGGAATTCTCCGTCCGAAAAACGGGACAATTCCACCCGGCCGAGCGTGGTGCCGAATTCCTGGGCTATTTTTTCGGCCAGGGGCATGGTGCAGGACGCAGCAAAAATTTTAGGTGTCGATTCCATATCTTGTGGCTGTAAGGGTCTGTGAAACGAGGCTTCTGCTCCGGGGAGCGGAATCACCGGCGCAAAGTTACGTTTTTTTTACATTTATGTTAAGGGAATGTGCGTTTTTTGGCAGGCGGTCAAAAGTTAAATTTCAGGTTGATCGTCATGTCGTTCATCATTTCCAACCCGGCGTAGTACTGCGCGCTCTGCCCGGTGGCAGGGTCGGTGCGGGTAACGCGGTCGCTGTCGTAGTAACGCAGGTTCATGTTGTATCTCAACGAGATGTTTTTGGTGATCTCGTAGGAGAGGGTGAAAGTGTTGGTGATCTGTCCTGCGCCGGGATTTTCCGCATAGTCCACGAAGATAGAGAAGTCGTTGCTCGCCCAGAATTTCTGGCTCTCCAGGATGAAGTATTTGATCTTGAATTGTGTGCGGACACCCCATACCATCTTGTACTGCTTCCCGTGCTGGATGATGTTGCCTTGGTCGTCCTTTACCGCAGGATCGACCCCCGAGGTCCCTGCGTCGGCCAGGCGCTGGTTGAGCACGAAGGTGGTGTTGTTGTTCACCGGATAAAAACTGATGTAGAACGTAGGCAGGCGCTTGGCGGAATAGTTGTACGAGGCACCCAAACCGATGTCCAGTACGCCCGGTGCCATGAAGGTTTTGTTCGACTCTTTTGCGGTATTGTTTTTGTAGCTCGGCAGGATCTGGGTAACGAGTTTGGCGTTGGCTTCGAAGTCGAAACGCCGGACCAGTTTTACGCCGTACACGGTCTCCAGCTGCAGGTAGTTCTGATTGACCGACAGGTTGCGCGCGTCGTCGGCCAGTTTGCCGGCATCCTCCCACAGGAATCCCAGGCGCAGGTCCAGGGTGTTGTTCCAGCGGGTGTATTCGCGGATGTAGTTGGCGTTGATCAGGGAGTACATGTTCAGGCGGAGGCTGCTCCGGTTGTCCGATTGGTACCAGTTTTTCGAGACCGAGTGCAGCGCCATCTCGAAGCGCAGTTCGCGGCTTACCGACCAGTACGAGGTGTCGATGTGCGCCGGTTTGATCTTCTGGTGGTCGAAATTGCGCAGGAAATCGGCCGTTTTGCTGTCCACCACGACTTGTGAAAAGCCCGCCTGCCCGGACAGGCAAAGCAGGGCGGCGATCCAGCCCAGTAAGTACAGTCCCCGTTTGTTCATCGTTCGGTAGTATTTGACGAGACGAAAATACGTTTTTTCCCGGTTATTTCCTCGCGGTTTTTTCCAGTATCCGGTGCAAGGTCCGGGCAACGCCTTGGGCATCGAGCCCGCAGGCGGCCTGCAGCTGTTCCCGGGTGCCGACGGGGAGGAAACGGTCGGGCACCCCGAGGATGTGCACCGGGATGTGCGGGAAACCGTTGTCCGCCGCCCACAGGGCGACGGCGCTGCCGGCACCCCCCTGGCGCACGCCGTCTTCGAGGGTCAGTACGGCTTGCGAGCGGGTGAAGACTTCCCGCAACAGAGAAGCATCGAGCGGCTTGACAAAACGCAGGTCGTACAGGCTTACCCGGCGGCGTTGCTCGCCGGGGAGCAGGGAGAGCGCTTGGCGTGCCACGGAGAGCATGGCTCCTACCGAGATCACGGCGATGTCTCCCTCCGGGAGGAGGCAGCGTCCCTGTCCGAAAGGCATCGTTTCGTCCGTCGGGGCATCGTCCTGGGCCTCTCCGCGCGGATACCGGATGGCGATGGGGCCGCGATCGTACCGGGCGGCCAGGCGCAGGGCGGCGCGCAGTTCGCTCCCGTCGGCGGGGGCGACGATGGCCATGTTGGGCAGGGGAAGCAGGTAGGCCAGGTCGAATACGCCGTGATGGGTCGGCCCGTCGGCGCCTACCACTCCGGCACGGTCTACCAGCAGACGTACCGGAAGGTTTTGCAGGGCGATGTCGTGGGCGATCTGGTCGTAGGCGCGCTGCAAGAAAGTGGAGTACACCACGGCGAAAGGTCGAAGTCCCCGGCAAGCCATGCCTGCAGCCAAGGTCAGGGTGTGGGCTTCGGCAATGCCGGTGTCGATGACCCGGGAGGGGTATTCGGCGCGCAGGGTGGACAGTCCGCTGGAGGTAGGCATGGCCGGAGTGAGGGCGTAGAGCGTTTCGTCCTTGCGGACCAGGCGCAGGAGTTCCTCCCCGACGATGTCCTGATAACGTATCCGGGGGGTGTCTTTCAACGTGCCGGTGGCACGGTCAAAATGGCCGGGATAGTGATAGAGGATCTGTTCGGTTTCGGCCGAGGGAAAACCTTTCCCTTTGACGGTGGGCACATGCAGCAGTTTTACGCCGGGGAGGTGTTTGGCCTGTTGCAGCGCAGCGATCAGTTGCGGGATGTCGTGCCCGTCGGATACCTGCCGGTAAGCGATGCGGAGGGTTCGGAAAAAGTTGTCGGGGTCGATCCCTCCGAGGAGGTCCCGCAGGTGTTTTTCCAACGCACCCGATACCGGGTCGATGCCGATGGCGTTGTCGTTGAGCACGATCAGCAGGTCGGCGCGGGTGCTTCCGGCGTGGTTCAGGGCTTCGAAGGCCATGCCCGAGGCGATCGAAGCGTCGCCGATCACGGCGATGTGCCGGGTGTGGGTGTCGCCCCGAAGCTGGTCGGCAAGAGCCATGCCCAGGGCAGCGGAAATCGAGGTGGAACTGTGTCCGGTGCCGAAGGCATCGTAGGGGCTTTCAGCGCGGGAGGGAAATCCCGAAAGGCCGTCCTGTTCGCGCAGGTGGAGAAAGGCGTCGCGGCGGCCGGTGAGGATCTTGTGCGGGTAGCTCTGGTGCCCTACGTCCCAGATGAGGGCGTCGTGCGGGGTGTCGAAGACGTAATGCAGGGCGATGGCCAGTTCCACCACGCCCAGGTTGGAACCCAGGTGTCCCTGTTTGACCGAAACGACATCGATGATATAGTTGCGCAGTTCTTCGGCCAGCCGGGGCAGCGCGTCCACCGCAAGGGCGCGCAGGTCGGCGGGGCAGTTCACCGAAAAGAGCAGCGGGTATTTTTCACGGAACGTTTTCTCCACGGTATGCGCGGGTGTCGCGCGGATAGGGCGGCACGCGGTCTGTGCAAAGATAGTGAAAGCCGAGCGCAGCGGGAAGATGAAAACGAAGTTTTCAATCTTAACGATGCCGAGGCGCATCCTATCTTATCCAAAGATAGTGAAAGCCGAGCGCAGCGGGAAGATGAAAACGAAGTTTTCAATCTTAACGATGCCGAGGCGCATCCTATCTTATCCAAAGATAGTGAAAGCCGAGCGCAGCGGGAAGATGAAAACGAAGTTTTCAATCTTAACGATGCCGAGGCGTATCCTGTCTTATCCAAAGATAGCGAAAGCCGGGTGCAAAGCCGGGGGGAAACGAAGTTTTTCTCCGAGGGGTTTGCCGAGGCGCATCCTGTCTTGCCTCAAAAAACATCAAAAATACGTAGGCTTGTCCCGCTCGGCCAGATTGTCGTCGGAAAAGCGGCGGATCTTCTCGTTGAGCCGGCGGAAAAACTCCGGCAGGCGCGCTAACGGCGCGCCCCCCCGCCACAATTCTCCCGGAACGAACACCGTCAAGGCATGCTCCGTATGGTTTCCTATGCGGATCGCATCCTCGTCGGTCAATTCCTGCGGATAGTCGGCCAACAGCACCAGTTGCACGTCCGTCAAGCGCAAAGTAGACAAATCCGGACAAGCGCTACTGCGGGGGACATCTCCATAGACATTCTCCAAACGGTTGCGCCGGAGCAGTTCGCTGGCCAAACTCCGCCCTGCGGCCGCCGTATAGGGTTCTCGGGAGAAAAAGAAAGCCGTGCGCAACGTATCGGCCCCCCGCACCTGATCCGCCAGCAGGGAAAACCCGTATTCGGTCTTGGTAACGATCTTCTCGGCTTCGGCCGCCCGCCCCAGAACGTTTCCGAGCCGGCGGAGGTTGTCGTACGCCTGCTCCAGGGTATCGCCTCCTACCGGGATCACCTCAACCCCCTCCCGAGCCAGACTTTCGCTCCGTCGGGAGTCGTAATCCACCGGGACCAACACCACATCGGGACGAAATTCCAGCACCTGCTCCACCGACGCTTCGGCGTCTATCTTCGGCAACAAAGCATACAGCGGGTCGGTGGGGCGTTTCTGCACCGCACATCCGGCCAACATCCTCCCGGCCGAAAGGGCGAACACCGTATCGGTACCCTCGGCACAAAGACTCACTACGATCTTGTCGTTACGCATATCCGGTTGTTTTTATGCTCCAAAGGTAGGCATTCCGTCCCGGGGAGAGAAAAAAATATCGCCCTCGGCGCAAAATTTGTTTGGATGTTCCGTTTTTGTGCGTATCTTTGCAACCGCTATCCAGAGAGGTTCGGTAGTTCAGCTGGTTAGAATACATGCCTGTCACGCATGGGGTCGCGGGTTCGAGTCCCGTCCGGACCGCGAAAAATCCTCCACAAATCCTTGTGGGGGATTTTTCATTTTTACCCCTCCTTCTTTCGACTTCCTGGGAGAGGTTTTCTTGCGGAGAAATCCCGCTGCAGGTTTCCGGCCACAAAATGGGAATTCCGCATCGGCCCTCTTTCCCCGACTTTTTACAACACAGGATGCGGAAACCAAAACGGGATAGACCCTCGCTCCATCGAATACGACAACCGGGCGGAGGAGGCCTTGCAGCGTTTTCTCCACGAGGGGATGCCCGATACTACCGCCTGGGCGCAGGCGGAAACCTTTTCCGATTCCGTGCGCATCCTCTTCCGGGACGTGGTGGACAGTTGCCAGACGCTGCTCGACTCGGCGGTAATGTACTCCCCGCAATCCCACCTCTACTACGCCCGGAAAGCAACCCTCTACCTGTACTGCCTGGACTACGGCAACGCCCTTGTCTGGATGAAGAAAGCCCTCGAAAAAAAAGGACCTCCCCTCGCTTCGGCTCAGCATCGGGATGCTGCTGCAAAAAACAGGGGACGAACCCCAAGCCCGGACCTGGTACCGTCAGGCGGCCGACCGGTACCGCGCGCTCGATACCTTGTCGCAAGCCGACGGGATGAATTACGTTCTGGCCCTGGCTTTGGCCGGAGAAAAAGAACAGGCCCGCAAAGCCATCGACAGCCTGATAAAGGACACCCTGGTGCGGGGACAACTCCGGCGGACGCTGGACGATCCGCAGGAAGCTCTCGATGCTTTTCTGCCCTAACGGCTTCTTTTCACCTCGTTATCCGATTCCATTGCGCAAATTGCTCCATACAGGCACCGCACTCTCCGTTGATGTAAACAATCAACTTTAACCGATTTTGGGGAGGCAAACAAATCGTATCGCTTACATTCCTGTACTGGAGACCATCCGGAAATACCATCGTTTTACCAACATAATGAGAAACAACATCTCGGGCTTGATTCTCAAGGCCTCCCTTACACGAGAAAACAAAAACAGACGACAACAACACCCCTACAACAACGAGCGCGTATTTCATAACCGGAAGCGAACAACCGTCTCATTGTCTTCTACAATCCTGTCGGTTATCGCATAAATATTTTTTTCATCCTTGTCCACACAAAATCCACCCCACACAGGCAGATCGAGATTCAACCTTTTCACCGGCCGACCCTCCCAATCGTATACAAGAATATGCTTGTAATAACTCATGGGCAAACCATCTATCAACCGCCCTGTTTTCAGATCCTCCATGGTAAAATCGTTATACATCATGTAGATATACTTCTTTCCCACCTGGACATTGTAGCAGAGCGGCACCTGATCGTTGTATCCGATATTCAACCCATCCCGAGCAACTCCATAGTCGGGCAAAATATCTGAAAGTACGACGACATTTTTCACCTGATCGCCCTCCAGATCGAAAACAAACACATAACGCCCCCAGGGAGTATTGGAATAAACAAAACGGGATTTATCCGGATGTCGGAACAATACACCGGTATAGGCTGTACTCTTTATGTAAGCATTTACATCCTTCCCGTCGGAAGGATACGGATAATCTATGGGTACAAGCGTGTCCTGTTCCATGTCGAATAAAGCGAACATATTATCTCCCAGCCCGAAATTCATTGCCAGATAAAGCGTACTATCCACCGGGCACAAACTTCTCGGGAAAGCTTTTTGATTTCTCCAATAATAAGTTTCCCACTGCGCCGGATCCGATATCTGCTCCGGAGGGTTCATTTCCACACAGAAAGCCTTGTTTTCCCCGTTGTACGGTGCGAAAAAGACCAAACGTTCCTGACCGTAGTCAACGTATATTTTCGGAATGAACATCTCATGCGGTCCCTCTCCACGAGAAATAAACTCATCCTGAAAGAACAGGGAGTCTCCTTTTAACTTCCAAAGGGAATAAGCATTCACACATCGGGAGTGATTGACGATCATCGTGCTGTCAAACACCGCTTCAGGATCGGCCATCCCTATTTTCAGACTGTCGGTATAAAGCACTTCATGAGTCAGGGATACATCTTTGCCTTCCCACAAGTCCGCCTCCTTATCGGAAGCACAACCCGAGAGCAAAAGAGCCAGAAAAACAACAAAATATTTCTTCACTTCAACCTCGCTTTATTTTTCCACTTTAATATATCCTGCCAATGTTAAGGTTCCTACTTCTCCATTGGGATTCATAACATTAAACGTGCATTCATGAAATTTGTCCTCAGAACAAGGAGCTTGTGGAATGCCCTCTCCGCTGGCAATCGCCTCAATATTGGCCAGCGCCACGTCGGAGAGTTGTGCACGGTTTTGTTCACCCCGCCAAACCGGCGGTGTATCCCGCACACCAAATAAAATGAAAAAACACCCGCCTGTCAAGCGCGTCGCAAAATTTAACACGAGTTGTTTTGCTACCCTCTGTCCCTTTTAGCCAGCAGGATGGACGACTCCTCGAGCGGTTTTATGTTCCTCATGTTATACGACAGGATTTCACTATCTCCCTCTCCATTGGTACACAGCACATAGAGTGTATCCCCGGAAAAATCTATTCTTAACGGGTTCACATCTAAATATAGAGAATAAAGCGGATCCCCTTTTTGAGAGAAAACCAGGATTCGCCGGAAAACACCCCCTTTACCTCCTTGCCCCTGAGCCTCCAATTGTTCTTTCTCCAAACGGTATGTTTCCGTCAACGTATGGGGTTCTATCTCTGCCAGAGCATAAAACCGATCGGAATGATAAGCCGCATCGTGGTAATAATTGAGTGTTTTTTCCCAAGAATAAGCATATCGATCCCCGGAAACAACTCTTTCGATCGGGTCGAAAAAGTACATCTTTTCCACCTCCAACCTATCACCTTCCATTCTAAAGAACCCCAACATATCGGCAAAATCTACCGTCATAAATACCCTATCACCTCGATCGTTTATAGCCAAACATCCTTGGTACATATTCAAACGAATAGCCGGATTCAAGTTCTCTTCCTGCTCACTACGAATCGGATAATCGACAAAATAATCTGGAAGCCCTTTGCTACGTCGATATATAGCAAACATTTTTTGCTCATCCCCCAGGGTATATCCCCGAGCTATGACCGTCGTATCACTTGTACACACAACCGGAGATGAAATACTTCCCCGAATACTGCCGGTAGAATCCTTTTCCTGTCGTTGCACTTTTAGCACATCGATAGCATCGAACGGACGAAACACATCTTCGTCCTGCAAATGACGCAGGTTGTAGAAAGCAATGTGGTATTTCCCATTGAAGGTGCGAATGTAAAAAACGCTATCGTTCAGGCTTTCTATACACGTGATCAAATTATACTCATCCGGGCCTTCTCCTACATACGCTGCATTTTTCAACAATTCCCCCGTATGAATATCGTAAATAGAGAGATTATATTTACACCGGTACGGAAGGGTAACTACATAATCTCCTATCACGATAAAATTCGTAGAGAAAACCCCCACCAAATCCATCGGGAGTTTTTGCCCCTCCTCAAGAGCATACCGGGGAAGGTCGGCAAACATCTCTTCCGTACTGCCGTACTCTTTTTCCGCGCAGCCGACGAGCAAGAACAAGAAAACCAACAGACAAATATTCAAGTTTCTCATCGTTCTTTCCAATCTATGGAATCTTGTTAAAACCACATCTCTACCGTCTATAAGGGAAACTTTTGGATTTTAACCTCCGGGCTGCTGCAAAAAGCATACAAATACCGATCGTCTGCGCACAAAGACACGTAAAAATTTCCTCCCGTAAGCCTATAAACATTTTTAGGAATGATCTTTTCTCCGGACACATCCAAGGCCAAAACACGATTGCACGAAACAGATTCTCCTTCCCTGTCGAAAAACAGCACATACAAACAATCTCCATACAAGTATGCCTCCTTGGCAACAGTCTCCACGACTGCCTGTCCACGGGCACGCGCTTCCTCTTCTTTTTGCTCGGCACGTTTTATCTGACCCTTGAGCGGCTGGTCTTGACGAAAGTCATACATATCGACCAGCCTGCCATCAGGGTCATATTTTTCGACAAAACATCCTTCGTCACTATAAGCCACGATATTTTCTCCCTGCCGAAAAATACGCCGACTGTCTTTCCTTGCTTCAAGCCAATCCCCATCGGCATACCGTTTACGGCCAAAATACCGACAGGATGCCGTATCTACCCGATCGATCTCGACAACAGCTTCGGGGCGTTTGAGCGAAGCCGAGAATACAAAACGGCCATTGCCCAAATAAACAAAATTGCCGCCTCCGATCGGCCGTTCAAAAAATCGGTCGTCCGAATACAGATAATGCCCTTGCCGATCGAAATACTGCATGCGTTGCTTAACAGGGTCGGCAGCCAGAACCGTATCGCCCCACACTTGCACATACTGTACGTAAAAAGTATTTTCCGGCCCTTCTCCGGATTCTCCCACCGTATTGCGCAAGGAAAGCGTACGAGCATCCAGACGGACAATCTGCCTCCGCCGGGTCTCGCAGAGATACAGATCGCCATCCGCCTCGACCATACTCCAGACATCGGAAAAATAAGTAGAATCCGAAAACGCGTCGATCGACATTTCTTCCTTCAACGACACTTCCGGCAAATCCCGTTCCTGTTTCCTGTCACAGGAAAACAACAAGCCGATCCCTCCGGCAACGAAAGCAAAAAGCCCTATCGGTCGCATCGCATACATGGTTTACGATATTAACGAGGGCAACAGTATCGAGTACCGTCGCATTCTATATACATTTCTTGAACACCCTTAACACAACGCTCTGCTCCTGAACAGGTAATTTCCTTGTCATTCGGACAGGTCATTATCGATTTACACCCACCTTCCCCTTCTCCCGAAGCCAAAGCCTCGATGTTGGCCAGTGCCACGTCGGAGAGTTTTTCGCGGTTTTGCTTACCCCGACAAGTTGGTGTATCTCACACACCAAATAAAATAAAAAAACACGAGGCGGTCAAGCATGTCGCAGAAATTAACACGAGTTGTTTTGCTACCCTCTGTCCCTTTTAGCCAGCAGGATGGACGACTCCTCGAGCGGTTTTATGTTCCTCATGTTATACGACAGAACTTCACGGTCGCCCAGCCCATTGGTGCGCAGTACATAGAGCGTATCTCCCGAAAAACGGAAATCGTCCGGGTTCACATCGAGATAAAGTGTGTGCAATGGCTTTCCTTCATCGCTGAACACCAACATCTTCATGAAGGTTTCTTCTTTCTCCCCCTGCTCCATACGATCCGACTGGCGCCACTCCAAGGAACGGCGCTCGTTGTAGGTAAGGCCACCATTGGACAAGACATACACCCGGCCATCGTGCCAATGTACCCGCTGGTGATAGGTCCCCGACTTGCTTGCAGACATCCCGTACGAATTCCCGTCCGTTTTGGCGCTCGTGGCGGAATACTCATACTGCCTGTACGGCTTCAACTCACCGTCCTTGAGCCGATAAAAATGGATGATATCCGCCGAGATAAACACATTGAACACCTTGTCCCCCCGGTCGTTGATCCCCAGAAAACTCTGGTACATGGCATATTTGGACATCGGATGCAACTGGTCTTCCTTTGCCTGCTGGGTACTGAACGGATAGTCGATGCAATAACGAGGCAACTCTTTCCGAGGATTGTACACCGCCAGCATCTTCGTTCGGGTCGCCTCATAAGCTCGGGATACCAAGGTCGTATCCGGTGTGCAAACCACAGGAAAAAGCATCGAACCGCCGTATTCTCCCAAGGCATCTTTCTCTTTCCGGCTCACTTCGAAACGGTCTATGTAGTAAAACGGACGGAAAACATCCTCGTCCTGCAGGTGATGCAGGTTGTAAAAAGCGACATGACTTTTCCCATTGTAGGTAGAAACATAAAATACGCTGTCGTTGAACGGCTCCAAAGACGTTATAATATTGTATTCGTCCGGACCTTCACCGTGAAACGCCGCTTTCTTGACCAGTTTCCCCGTCCGGAGATCGTATATCCCCAAGCAGTAATCCATCATTCCTCCATGACTGACCAGCAAATACGGACCGCACACGGCAAATTCCCGCACAAAAGCCCCGATCAAGTCTGTCGGGAGTTTTTGCCCTTCCTCAAGGCCATACCGGGGAAGGTCGGCAAACATCTCTTCCGTGCTGCCGTACTCTTTTTCCGCGCAGCCGGAAAAAAAGAAAAGGATGCCTACAAAAAAAACGGTTTTTGCTATATATTTCCACATAGATTATCACGGTATCGTTCTAGGCATCGAAAATGTTCCATCCTCTCCTGGATATTATCCCTCTCCTTATCGGTGTATCCCACACACCAAATAAAATGAAAAAACGCGAGATTGTCAAGCAAATTCTCTTTTTCTTTTACTCTTTCAGCACATATCGAAGCACAACAGGATTGTCATCCGGTGAAAGGCTACGTAAGATTGCCCGATTTTCCTCATCCAAAACAGCCTCCGACACATACTTGTCCAAGTAATCCACCGGAACCGCCAAATACAGCACTTCCCCATCCAAGAAACCTCCCGTGGACAGGGTAAGGCCTTCGGAAGTGGTCTTAAAACAAACATTCTCCCCGTCCGGCATCCCGGAGAACAGCGTATAATTCTCCCCGTTCATAACAACCGTACACAAAAAGCGATCATTCCAAATCAGAGGAGGAAAAACACTGGAAACGATTTCCGTTTGATGTTCCTTCAGGATATTTTTTATATCCGTCGGCGAAGTCTCGTCGGAAATGTAATGATCCATGTTGTGCCGCTGTCCGAAATCCAGTTCTACATACGGGGATATCCTGTCTCGATCATAGCGATAGATCATCCGGTCGGCAACGGCATTTACAGTAAGTATCCCATCGGGTTGGCGGCGGAATGCCGTAAAAGTATAATTCCTACCCGCCGCAATTATGTTTTCGGCCGAGGGCTTGGTAAGCAAAGTCCGGCCGTCCGTATCAGCATCATAAAGCAGCACATTGTCCTGAGCCGAGAAAGAAGAGAACACCGCATACTTCCCTCTCTCCAAAGCGAAACATTGTTGGGCGGGAGCAGGAAAGCGCTCCGAGCCGAACTCTAACTTTCGTATCTTCTTTCCATCCTTCCGCCGGTAAACATCCAACACATTGTTGTTCTCCAGCAGTTCAAAATGGCCCGTAAAAGGGTTTATCGAAATATTCGTTGCCCCGATATAATCATCCGGTCCTCCTCCCCGGCTACACAACGAATAGAGGTATTTTCCTTGCGGATCATACACCTTTATGTCTTTGTTTTGCATGAAATCCATCACATAGATGGTATCATGATACGCCGCAAGGATTACTGCCGGGGTCAGAAGACTGCTGTCCGAGGTTTCCAAGGGGATAAGATCGACCCGTTCAAACAGGTCGGAAAAGCGGACATCGTCGGACAATTTGTCGAGGTCGAAACACATCGTATCGACCTGTGTTTCGGACGGGCGCCCGCAACTGAGGAAAAACCCAAAACAAAGGATAAAGGGAAAATACTTCATCGCTATCCGAGAGATATTTAATGCAACTGCCCCATATTGTCTATATAATTCCCTGTATAATAGGTTTCAAGATCATTGGTAAAAAGGCAAACACGACCTGTAAAACCATACGGAAACACTATCGTCTCTTCATTCCAACAAATCCCGGGAATGGTATTGTTGCAACCTTCCGTAAGTTCCGCATTTGCCAAGGCCTCGATATTGGCCAGTGCCACGTCGGAGAGCTGTGCACGGTTTGCTCACCCCGCCAAATCGGGGTATCCCGCACACCAAATAAAACGAAAAAACGCAAAGTTGTCAAGGCCTCGCGCGTTATTAACATAAGCAATTTTCACACTCTTTAACCTCCTTGCGAAAGGCGGCGGATCTGCTGTTTGTAGAGTGCCAACATCTGCGCATTGTCGATCGGCGAACCGACCAACACCATCCGGTTGTCTCCATCCACCAGAAAAGTATGAAGCAACGACTGCTTTTCCGATATCCCGTTCAAATAAAGTATATCGCTCTTCGGGTCGATATAAAACGAATATTCGAAATTTATTCTCCGTAAATGAGGAACAATCGCATAGGAATCCATTGCTCTGACATAAAAAACAACATCTACAGCCCCTTCATGGGTTATTTGTTCCGTTATCCGGTTCCATTGCGCAAATTGCTCCATACAGGCACCGTATTCTCCGTTGATGTAAACAATCAACTTTAATCGGTTTTTGGCTGCCCGCGCTTTTCCCTATTTTTGGATAAAACAGGAGGCAGCCCGGCATCCGTCCAACCCGAAAACTTCGTTTCCGGTTTGCCGCTGCGCTCGTCTTTTCGTATTTTTGCATTTATGGAATGCTCGATCGAAAAAGCCTTGGCTACGGCCTTGGAAAATCTGGCTCGTCTGGTGGAGATACCGTCCTGTTCGCGACAGGAAGACGGCACGGCCGAGTATCTGCTTTCCCACTTTTCGGAACGGGGTATCGCGGCGCAAAGGGTCAAGAACAACGTATGGGCCCTCAACCGCCATTTCGACCCGGGACTCTCTACGCTTTTGCTGTGCTCGCATCACGATACGGTGCGCCCGGCGGCCGGCTATACGCGCGATCCGTACCGGGCTTCATTGGAGCAGGGGCGGTTGTACGGGTTGGGCAGCAACGATGCGGGAGCTCCGTTGGTGGGGTTGATCGAGGCTTTTGCGCGCTTTTATCCTCGGGAGGGCTTGCGGTACAACCTGGCTTTGGCCGCGGTAGCCGAGGAAGAGTGCTCGGGGGCCGATGGTGTGTCGGCGCTGTGGGAGCATTTGCCCCCGATAGACTGTGCGATCGTCGGGGAACCGACCGGGATGCGGATGGCGGTGGCCGAAAAGTCGCTGATCGTGGTGGATTGTACGGCGCAGGGGCGCAGCGGCCATGCGGCGCGCGAGGAGGGAGACAATGCGATCTACAAAGCGATGCAGGACATCGAGGCGATCCGCCGGTACGAGTTCCCGCGGGTGTCGCCCACGTTGGGAAAGGTAAAGATGACCGTTACGATGGTCCAGGCCGGTACCCAGCACAACGTGATCCCGGACAAATGCACCTTTACGGTGGATATACGCACCACCGATGCCTATACCAACCGGGAGATCATGGACACTTTGCAAGGGCTCATCGGGGCGCAGGCGCAGGCGCGCTCGTTGCGGCGCAGGGCGTGGGCCATTGCCTCGGACCATCCCTTGGTCGAGGCGGGGCGTGCGTTGGGCTTGGATTCGTTCGGCTCGCCGACGATGTCGGATGCGGCTTTGCTGCCGTGCCCGTGCCTGAAGATAGGACCGGGGCTTTCCGAACGCTCCCATACGGCGGACGAATACGTGGAGGTGGCCGAATTGGAACAGGGGATACGGGTGTACGGGCAGTTGCTGGAACGCTTGCTCGTGGGATGATGGTACGCACATAACCTTCTTTTGGCAAAGAAGATACCGGGTGCAGTAAAAGGTAATACGAAAGATAAAAACGAGGAAAAACATGAAACTCTGGGACAAGGGATATTCCATCGATCAGAAAATAGATGTATTCACCGTCGGGAACGACCGTGTGCTGGACCAGGTGCTGGCGCGCTACGACGTGCAGGGCAACAAGGCGCAGGCCGTGATGCTGAACCGCATCGGGGTGCTGACCGACGAGGAACTCGAGGGTGTGCTCCGGGAACTGGACGCTATCGGGGCGGAGATCGAAAAAGGCGGTTTCAAGATCGAGGACGAGTTCGAGGACGTACACTCCAAGATCGAATTTATGCTCACCGAGCGTTTGGGCGATACGGGCAAGAAGATCCATACGGCCCGCTCGCGCAACGACCAGGTGCTGGTCGACATGCACCTGTATGTGCGGGACGAATTGTTGCATATCCGCCGGGGGGTGCGCACGCTTTTCGATCGGCTCATTGCCCTCTCGGAGCAGTACAAGGATGTCCTGCTGCCGGGTTACACCCATCTTCAGGTGGCGATGCCTTCTTCGTTCGGGTTGTGGTTCGGGGCGTATGCCGAGAGCCTAGTGGACGACGTGTACCTGCTCAACGCGGCGTACCGCATTGCCGATCAGAATCCCTTGGGTTCGGCGGCCGGGTACGGTTCGTCGTTTCCCATCGATCGCGAGGTAACTACGCGTGAACTGGGTTTTTCGCAGATGAAGGTCAATTCCGTGGCGGCACAGATGAGCCGCGGAAAACTGGAAAAGACCTCGGCTTTTGCCATGGCTTCCGTGGCGGGTACGCTGTCCAAGATGGCGATGGATATCTGCCTGTACATGAGCCAGAACTTCGGTTTCGTGTCCTTTCCCGACGAACTGACTACCGGGTCGAGCATCATGCCGCACAAGAAAAATCCCGATGTCTTCGAGTTGATCCGCTCCAAATGCAACCGCATCCAGGCACTGCCCAACGAACTGATCCTGATCCAGAACAACCTGCCTTCGGGCTATCAGCGCGACCTGCAACTGCTCAAGGAGTGTTTTGTCCCGGCGGTGTCCATGTTGAACAGCTGTCTGGACATGGCCGATTTCATGCTGGCCAATATCCGCGTGAGCCGCGACCTGCTGGACGATCCGCGCTACCGCTACATCTTCAGCGTGGAGGAGGTGAACCGTCTGGTGCTTTCGGGGATGCCGTTTCGCGATGCGTACAAAAAGGTGGGCCGCGAGATCGCCGAGGGGACTTTTACGCCGGACAAGAAGTTGAACCATACGCACATCGGTTCGCTGGGCAACCTGCGCAACGATCTGATCATAGCCAAGATGGATGCGGCGATGAAGGAACTGGAATAGGTCCCCTCCCAAGGGGTGCCGTTCGACAAAAAAGCCGGGGCTTTCGCCCCGGCTTTTTTGTCGAACGAACCGGGTGCGCTGCGCGGATGGAGAAAGGGCGGCGAATTTGTTTTTTATTTCTTTTTTGATTATTTTAGAGGAAACGACAAGGAGATAAAGATGAAAAAAGAAAAGAGAGAAAAAGGCGATTTGAAAACGGAAGTGCGTGTGTCGGTGAGAAAGGGAACCCTTGCCCCGGAGTATCTTTCGATCCTGAAAGAGGCTGGGGAGGCCTCGGGGAATGATACGATCGTGGTAACCAGTACCGCGCGGACGCCTTACGACCAGGCCCGGATTATGTTCGAGAATCTCGAGCGGACGGGTGTCCCCTATCAGCAGAGTCAATACCGCCAGCCGGGGCGGGAGGTGATCGCGGTGTATAAAGATCTTTCTGATAAAAAAAAGAACAAAGGTGAGATAGTTTTTGCTATGGAGCAAAAAATTAAGTACCTTGGCCCGGAGAATGTATCGAAGCATTGCAGCGACAAGGGCAATGTGGCCGATGTGGCCAAGAGCACGTTGTCGTATCCGCAGGAGTTTTTGCGGGCTTTGCGGCCGAAGGTGGCTCAGGTGCTCGACGAAAACGGCTGTTTTCACGTGGTGTTCTTCTGATACGGGAAAGGATCGGTTCACCGGGAAAAAATCGTCGGAAAATGAAACATCGGCTCTTCTTTGTCTTGGCAGCCCTCGGGCTGTTGTGCGCTTGTCGGGATGCGGTCCGTACCGAAGGGACGGCGCAGGAAGGCGTTTCGTTGGATTCGCTGTGGAAGCGTTGTGTCGATCTGCGCGTGGGGGCGGAGGGGAGCCGGGTGGATGTTTCCGATTGTGTGCGGGGTGTCCCGATGCCGATACTGGTGGACAGTACGCCGTTTGCGGCGGCCGATTATTCGTTCGTGCGGGTGAATGCCGTGACGGGTTACGAGTTGTGCCGCTACGGGGAGCATACGCTGTTGGAGATCGAGCAGGGGGGATGCGAATATTTCGGGGTTACGTTCCGCTGGAGTTACAACGCGGTGGGGAAGGAGGTTTCCGACCGGCAGATCGTCCGTCGTGCGCTGCTCGATACGCGGCAGGCGGGGCGGTATTGCGGGCCGATGGGTGAGGATGTGGTCCGGGGTGCGGATACGCTCCTGGCGGAATGGTCGGCCGGGGGCGATGTGCCGGGCGAGGAGATGGATTTCCGCCCGTCGGCGGGTGATTTTTACTACAAGGTGCGTTTGGATTCGCTGGTGCGTTTTTCCGATGCGGCGGTGGTGGCAGTGCGCTACGTTTTGGGGCCGTTGTGAGCCGGTTGCGTGGCGCAAGCGGACCGAGGTGGGCAAAAACGCCGTGCGGCCGGCAGGGGATTCCCTGCCGGCCGCACGGCGGAAAAGGGCTCGCGGAGTTTACAGTTCGGCGAGGTATTTTTCGGCGTCGAGGGCGGCTTTGCAACCCGATCCGGCCGAGGTGATGGCTTGGCGGTAGCGGTTGTCCTGGACGTCGCCGGCGGCAAAGACTCCGGGGAGGTTGGTGAGCGAGGTGCCGGCCTGGGTGAGGATGTAGCCTTCGGGCGAGAGGTCGAGTTGGCCGGCGAAAAGTTCGGTGGAGGGGTGATGGCCGATGGCTACGAATACGCCTTCCAGGGCGATTTCCCGGACGGAGTCGTCTACGTTGCTCTTGATCCGGACGCCTTCGACGGCTTGCTGGCCGAGGATTTCGTCGATGCGGCTGTTCCAGAGGATGTCGATCTTGGGGTTGGAGTTTACGCGGGCTTGCATGGCTTTCGAGGCGCGGAAGGCATCCCGGCGTACGATCAGGTATACTTTGGCGCAGATCTTGGACAGGTAGTCGGCTTCTTCCAACGCCGAGTCGCCCCCTCCCACTACGGCGACGGTCTTCCCCCGGTAGAAAAATCCGTCGCAGGTGGCGCAGGCCGATACGCCGAAGCCTTTCAGGCGTTCTTCGGAGGGCAGCCCGAGCCAGCGGGCCGAGGCGCCGGTGGCTACGATCAGGGCTTGGGCTTCGAGGGTCTTTTCCCCGTCGATCTCCACGCGGTGTGCTTGGCCCTTTTCCCGGGCGAGTGCGACGCGGGTGACGGTGCCCATGCGGATGTCGGTGCCGAAACGCCGGGCTTGTTGTTCCATCTGGCTCATCAGCAGGTTGGCGTCCACGCCTTCGGGAAATCCGGGGAAGTTTTCCACTTCGGTGGTTTTGGTCAGCTGGCCGCCCATCTCCAGTCCGGTGTACAGTACGGGGGCGAGGTCGGCGCGGGCGGCGTAGATGGCGGCGGTGTACCCGGCGGGGCCGGAGCCGATGATGAGTATTTTTACGCGTTCTACGGGGTTTTCCATATGTGGGTTGTTTTTTGAGGGTGTGTGTTCCGTTTTCTCCCCAAGCGAGCGCCGCGCAAGCGGCGCTCACGGCCGCAGGCCGTGAAATGCACCCGTCCGCTCGGTGGAGAACTGTGCGGAAACAAAAGTACGGTTTTCTCCCGGGAGGTCAAAGGTCGGGCGGATCGTTTTTGTCTATTGCGGGATAGGCCGCCCTTCGAGGGCCCGCAGGAAGTCGTCCCGGCAGGTGTCCGATATGGGGATGTAGGTTTTCCCGAAGACCACCCGGCTGCGTTCGATGATCTTCACGGCATCCAGCCGGACGATGTACGAGCGGTGGATGCGCATGAATTGCCCGGCGGGAAGACGGTCTTCCAGGCTTTTCAAACTGCTTTGGGTGATCACCGGCTGGGGAGAGGAGGCCAGGAATATCTTTACGTAGTCTTTCAGGGCTTCGATGTACAGGATGTCGGAGGTGTCGATGCGCACTTGCCGGTAGTCGGAGCGCACCAGCAGGTAGGTGTGGGTCGGTGCCGGAGGAGCCGGTTCCGTTTTTTCGCGGGTGAGCGAGAACCATTTCAGGGCTTTGTGGGCGGCGCGGAGGAATTCGTTGTAGTCGATGGGCTTGAGCAGGTAGTCGATGGCATCGGCGCGGAAGCCTTCGAGGGCGTATTGTTGGAAGGCGGTGGTGAAAATGACCCGGGTGCGGTCTCCTGCCAGGCGCGAGAGTTCCAGGCCGTTCATGCCGGGCATCTGGATGTCGAGAAAAGCGACGTCGATCCCTCCGCCGGCCAGTGCTTCCAGCGCTTCGGCTCCGCCGGAGCATTTGGCCTCCAGGCGCAGGAAAGGGGTGCGGAGCACGTAGCGCTCCATCAGGTCCAGGGCGAGGGGTTCGTCGTCGACGATCAGGGTCGAAAGGGGGGTGCTCATGTGGCCGAGGATTTTACGGGAAGGATGAGTTCGCAGCGGTAGGCGTTGTCCTTTACGCAGCGCGTGAAACTATAATGGCTGCCGTAGAGGAGTTTGAGGCGGCGTTCGAGGTTGCGCAGGCCGATGCCCGACCCGCTTCGGTCGGCATCGTTTTTGGGAAAGTTGCTGTTGGCGGTGCGGCAGACGATGTTTCCGGATTCGGTGTGGATGTCGATGTCGATGAAGGAGGCTTCGGTGGGGCTGACCCCGTGTTTGAAAGCATTTTCCACCAGCGAGATAAAAATAAGCGGGGCGACAGAGGCCTGCGGGTCGTCCGCCGACAGGCGGATGGTCCGGGTTACGTTCTTCCCGGTGCGCAGGGACATCAGGTCGATGTAGCTGCGCAGGAATTCCAGTTCCTTTTCCAGGGGGACCATGGCCGGGCCGTCTTCGTAGAGGACGTAACGCAGCAGCCGGGAGAGCTCGTGGACGGCGTGTTGGGCTTTCTCGGGGGCTACTTCGACCAGGGCGTAGATGTTGTTGAGGGTGTTGAACAGAAAATGCGGGTTGAGCTGGTTTTTCAGGTTGGCCAGTTCGGCTTCGCTGCGCCGCCGTTCGGCCTCGTGGCGCTGGCGTTCGCTCTGCTGCCAGCGGGAGGTCATCTTGATGGCCACGGCCAGGGCGACGGTCAGGGCATAGGACATCATATCGCGGGCGAAAAACATCAGGAGCGGCAGGTCCCGGTCCTTTTTCGGGGGGCGCGGTATGGCCTCGGCGACATTTTCTATGTAAAAATCCCACCACAACCGCCCGGCGTACCAGACGACGATTACCAGCAGGATATTCAGCAGGGCAAAGGAACTCCAACGCTTCTGGAACAGCATCCGGGGGATGAGCAGCAGGTAGTTGACATAGAAGACCACCATGCACGACAGGGGTACGGCTACGTATCCCAGGTACCAGGACAGGGTAACGGTTTCCTCGCGGTTTTGCCACCGCATCAGCAGGGGGAAGACCAGCAGCAGCCCCCACCCCAACAGGTGGATGGCGATGGTCAGCAGGGTGGCATGGCGTTTTTTGGGCATCAGTTCCATGGGTTTGTCCAGAGAGGCTAAATTACTGTTTTTTTCTTCTCAAAAGGCTTTTCGGATGAAAAAACCGGCCGCAAAAGGTGCGGCCGGCCGACTGAAAAACAATCTAAAAGCACACAAAATAGCTATGAAAAAAAGCACTATTCATATCGTAAGGCTTCGATGGGGTCCAGCGAAGCGGCTTTGCGCGCAGGATACCACCCGAAGAAGATCCCGGTAACCGAGCAGACGGCGAACGAGAGGACCACCGACCACATCTGGATGTAGATGGGCCATCCGGCGATCATCTTGATGGCCAGCGAAGCACCCACGCCCAGGATGACCCCGAGGATGCCACCCATTACGCTGATGATCACCGCCTCGATCAGGAACTGAAGCATGATGTGGCGGCCTTTGGCGCCGATGGACATGCGCAGGCCGATCTCCCGGGTGCGTTCGGTCACCGAGACGTACATGATGTTCATGATCCCGATACCGCCTACCAGCAGCGAGATGCCGGCGATGCAGGCCAGAAGGACGGTCATCATGTTGGTGGTCGAACTCATCATGCTGCTCATTTCTTCCTGGGAGCGAATGGTGAAGTCGTCGTCGTCTCCGGCTTTTATCTTGTGGTTGGTGCGCAGGATTTCGGAGATCTCGTCGATGGCGATGTAGGTATCTTCCTCGGTGATGGCCGAGGCGAAGATACTCTGCAGGTGCGTGATGGCCAGCAGTCGTTTCTGCACGGCGGTGTAAGGAGCCAGGATGAGGTCGTCCTGGTCCTGGCCCATCGAGTTGTAACCTTTGGAGGTCAGTACGCCTACGATGCGGAACGGGATGGTCTTGAAGCGGATGACTTTCCCGATGGGGTTTTCCCCGTTGGGAAACAGGTTGTCCACCACGGTCTGTCCGACTACGCACACTTTGGCCGAACTTTTGATGTCTGCTTGGGTGAACATGTCGCCGTCGCCGATCGAATATTTGCGGATGTCGAGGTATTCGGGGGTTACGCCGTAGATACTGGTCTGGGCATTCTGGGCACCGTAGATGACTTGGCCGGAGGACTGGACCATCGGCGAGCACTTGTCCAGGTACGAAGTCTGGGTAGCCAGGTCCATGTAGTCCTTGATCTTGAGGGACTGCATCTCCGAGGGGTCCATGCGCACTCCGCCCCGGCGTTCGGCTCCGGGATGAATCATGATCATGTTCGAGCCCATTTCGGCGATCTGTTCGCGGATGCTGCGTTTGGAACCTTGTCCGATGGCCAGCATGGCAATGACCGAGGCAACCCCGATGATGATGCCCAGCATGGTGAGAAACCCTCGGAACTTGTTGCCCGAGAGGGCGCGCAGGGCAATGCGGATGAGATTTTTATAGTTCATGGGAAGGATTCGTCTTTAGTCGTCTTCTTTCGGAAGGGTTTTGAGGACTTCGGCCGCCGAAGCGATCGAAGGATTGGGGCGGTCTTCGGTGATGTGCCCGTCGCGCAGGACGATGTTCCGGCTGGAGAATTGCGACAACTCGGGGTTGTGCGTAACGAAGATGATGGTGCGCCCCTGGGCATGCAGGCCTTGGATGATTTTCAGAATCTCGAACGAAGTGCGCGTATCCAGGTTGCCGGTGGCTTCGTCCGCCAGGATGATCACCGGATCGTTCACCAGCGCCCGGGCGATGGCCACGCGCTGTTGCTGCCCGCCGGACATCTGGTTGGAGCGGTGGTGCAGGCGGTCGGCCAGGCCGACGGCTTCGAGGGCTTCGGTGGCTTTGCGTTTGCGCAGGCTTTCGGATACGTCGGGGTTGTACAGCAGGGGAAGCTCCACGTTTTCCAGTGCCGAGGTTTTGGGCAGCAGGTTGTACGACTGGAAGACGAATCCGATCTTGCGGTTGCGCAGGGTGGCGCGGGCGTTTTTGCTCATCTGCCGTACCGACACGCCGTCCAGGTAGTATTCGCCCGAGGTGGGGGTGTCCAGACAACCCAGGATGTTGAGCAGGGTGGACTTTCCCGATCCGCTGGTACCCATGATGGTAACGAATTCCCCTTCGGCGATGTCGAACGATACCCCTCGAAGGGCGTGTACCGTTTCGTTCCCCACGTGGAAGTCCCGCCGGATGTCCTGGAGAGAGATGATAACCTTTTTTTCCATGGTGCGGTACGGGTTATTTTTTGTTGTTGTTGCGGTTGCCGCCGGGAGGGGTGGGCATGAAGGGATTGGTTTCTCCCTGCCCCGAGGAGGACATTTCGGGTTCGCGTTTTACCCGTACGGAGACCACCACTTCATCGCCTTCCTTCACGCCCGAGGTAACTTCGGTGGAGATGCCGTCGCTCACCCCGGTGGTTACGTTCACTTGTCTGAGTTTGCCGTTATTCTCTTTCAGCCACAGGGTTTTGTGGTTCGAGGCGCTCTGACCTACCGCTACGGCTCCCGAAGGGTTGAAGCGGAAAGCGCGCACGGGAACCGACAGGACGCCCTGTTTGTCCAGCGTGTAGATGGTTACGTTGGCCGTCAGACCGGGCAGGAGCTTGAGGTCGGGGTTGGGGGCATCGACCACCACTTCGTAGGTTACCACGTTCGATTCGGTGGTAGGATTGATGCGCACCTGGGTTACTTCGCCCTCGAAGGTGTCGTTGGGGAAGGCATCGACGGTGAAGACGGCCCGCTGACCTTCCTTCACTTCACCGATCTCGGCCTCGTCCACATCGGCGATCACCCGCATTTTGCGCAGGTCGTTGGCGATGATGAACAGCTCCGGGGTGTTGAAGCTGGAGGCCACCGTCTGGCCTTCCTCAACCGCCCGGGACATCACCACGCCATCCACGGTGGAGTAGATGTAGCAGTAGCCGAGGTTTTTCCGGGCCTTGACGATATCGGCCTGCGACTTGTTGTACGAACTCAGGGCGCGGTCGTAGTTGTATTTGGCCGATTCGTAGTCCGTGTCGGAGATCAGTTTCTTTTCCCACAGGCTTTTCTGGCGGGCGAAGTTCTTTTCCTGGTATTCGTATTCGGCTTTGGCCGAAGCCAGGGATGCTTCCGACGAACGGAGCTCGGCGGCCATGAGCGAGGTGTCGATCTGAGCCAGGAGTTGGCCGGACTTGACCTCGGAGTTGTAGTCCACGTAGATCTTGGAAATGATCCCCGATACCTGGGCGCCGACCGAGACTTGGTTGATCGGTTCGATGGTTCCGGTAGCGGTTACGGTGGTGGACAGGGACCCTTTGGTCAGGGTAACGGTATTGTATTCCTGGGCGTTTTTGTCTCCGCCGCAGGCCGCCAGGGAGCAGGCGGCGACAAGCAGCAGTGCTGTATGGAAGATGGTTTTCATCTCGGTTGGTTTTTATAAAGTGATCGGTTTGTTCTGATAAAAGTTGAGCAGTTTGATGGACAGGACGGCTTGGTATTTGGCCTGTACGGCTTCCATCTGAGCCGAAAGGTAGTTGTTCTTTTCCTGAAGGAGTTCGACGGTGTTTTTCATTCCTTCGACAAATTGCTGGTTGACCAGGTCGTAACTGATCTGGGCCGAGCGGAGCTGCTCGCAGGCGGCCTGATAACGGCTCTGGGCCGATACAGCATCCTGCCAGAGCGATTCGACGGTGCTCAAGAGGTCTTTCTTTACGCTCTGGAGCGAGAGGTCGGCCGAAACGCTTTCCAGGCGGGCCTTCTCGACGGCCGTGCGGGTGTTGCGGTTGTTGAAGATGGGGATGGAGAGGGACAAGCCCACGTTTTCGCTCAGGCTCCGGTCGAGCTGGCGGGCAAAGGCATCCGACGAGGTGGTGGCGTATCCCGTGCCGATGCCGGCACTGAGGGAGATGGACGGAATCCCGGAGGCTTTGGCGATCTTTTCACCCAGTTTGGCCGATTCGATGTCCAACTGGGCGCTTTTTACTTCGGGCATGGATTGGAGAGCCGAGTTGTACACCGAGAGTGACGAAGGGATGGGCTCATCAACCTGTTCGTCGCTAATTTCCGGGAAGTCCAACCGGAAGTCGTACCCGGCTTCCAATTCCAGCAATTGTTTCAAATCGAGGATGCTTTTGTCCAGGGTGTTCTGCGCGGCGACCAGCTGGTACTTGTCCGAAGCGTACTGCGACTGCATCTGGGCGTAATCGCTCAAGGCGATCGAGCCGGCTTCGTACAGTTCCTTGGAGAGTTCTACCTGGGAGAGCGAGGATTCGACCGTCTTTTGGTTGATCCCGACCGATTCGCGTGCGTAGAGCACCTGGAGGTAGGCTTGGGTAACGCTGATCTCGATGTCGTTGCGCGTGCGGGCGACGTCGTAGGCACGTGCCTGGGCGTCGGTTTTCTTTTGGGTGAGCGTATTGTTGAGCTTGCCGCCGTTGTACAGGGTCATCGAGGCGGATAGTTGGGCGTTGGCCGAATAGGCGTATGCGCTTTCGTTGCTTGCGATGTCCCGGCGGGCATGGGTGAGACCTTGCGAAATGGAGGCCGAGAGGCCGGGCAGCCGGGCGGCGGAAGCCTGCTTGATGTCCGACTCGGCGGAAGAGAGGCTTACCTGGGCGCTCTGTACGTTCAGGTTTTTCTCCCGGGCGTACCGTATGCAGTCCTCCAGCGTCCACACCTTCACTTGGGAGGTATCGCTTTGGCCGAAGGACAGCAGGGGAAGCGCTGCCAGAAAGACCAGGGGTAAGATTTTTTTCACGTCCATTTTTTACCGTTTTTACGCGGCAAACATAAAAAATCGTCCCCCCGGTCTGCAAAAAGAATAGACCGGGACGGGGATTCCGGGGACGGAGAGGAGGTTTTTACCGATGAATTTTTTCGGAAAAAAGGGCTTTTACAGGTAGCAGGCCCGGTACCAGGGGGTGTCCTGGTAGTACGGGAGGCAGTCGGCGTACTGCTCGGAAGGGATGTAGACCGACAGGCCGCAGCAACGTTCCAGCGGCAGCGAAAAGAACGTATCGGTGTGTGCCTGGTACAGGACGGCATTGTCCAGCACCTGCCGGAAGGTTTGGTACTGGGCCGGGGTGGCGAGCTGCCCGATAAAATCGTCCAGGTCGTACATGAACGGGCTGGAGTACAGGTCGTAGTGCTGTACGGAGGCGAGCGGCAGGGTGGCCACTTCGGGATTGCCCTTTACCACCTCGCGCACCGAGCGGGCGAGGGCTTCCAGGGCTGCGGTCTCGATCAGGGCGACCGAAGCCGAACGGTACACGCCGCTCTGGGCATCGTAGTGTTCGTAAAATTTCCGAACGATCTGCCGGCAGTAGTCCTGCGTCGGCGCATCGGAGAACAGGGGGGCGGTGATCTCCCGGTAGGGCATCCCGTCGGCGATGACTTCCGTGGGGTAGGCGATCAGGTAGTCCGTCTTCTCACGCAGGGCGTAGGCCACTTCGACGCCCCCCATCAGGCAGGCGTCGATCAGGATAAAGTCGAAGGCTCCGGTGGGCAGGGCATCGGCCAGGTCGGAGATTTCGATTTCGCACCGCTGGCCTTCGAAATATTGGTTGCCGAAAGTTCGCGTGGCGGGAAATGCGGTGAGGGACCATTGGTTCTTTACCGCCAGGGGAAACCCTTTCGGGATCCAGCCGGTAGCGTGCGACCAGAGGATCAGCCCGTAGCTCTTGGCCGGGAAGTCCTGCAGGACTTGGGAGACGACCTTGTGGAGTTGGTCGGGATCGGTGGAATTGGCACCCGGATATTCCTGGAGGGGATGCGCCCCGGAAGCATCCACCTGCAGCAGGCAGGGTACCCCGTCGCCCGCATCGTAATAGACGATCAGGCGGTTTTCCTGCGGGTCGGTCTGTCCATAGCCGGCGATCATGTCCGTGAGATTGGACTGGGCATAGGAATACAGGTCGTTGGCCGCAGCGACGTACACCAGCACGGTGCGCTTCGCGGGGCCTTCGTCCACTTTTTTCGCGCAGCCTCCCAAGAAAAGGGGGATCAGCAGCAGGAGCAGGAGGTTTTTTTTCATCGTTGGATGCCGGATGAGTCCGGGTTGAGAGTCAAAAGTACGAATTATCTTCGGAACCGGGCGGCGCAGCCGCCCGGAAAAAACAGTACATTTGTCCGCAGGGAAAAACAACGACGGAAAGTCATGAGAAAGATCTTGCTTGTGATGGCTCTCGCTGCGGCGCTGGGTTGCGGGGCCGCAGGCGTTGAGGAAAACGTGGAACTGGTGGTCAATGACAGCATCCGCATCCGGGGAACCCTGCTCCTGCCGGAGGGGACCGCTTCGCGGGCGGTGCCGATGGTGATCCTGGTGGCGGGCAGCGGGCCGACCGACCGCGACGGGAACAACCCGCAGATGGAAAACAACAGCCTGCGCATGACGGCCGAAGGCCTGGCCGGGCAGGGCATTGCAACCCTGCGGTACGACAAGCGGGGCATCGGTGCGAGCAAGGTGGCCGGATTGCAGGAAGAGCAGTTGCGCTTCGAGGACTACGTGGACGACCTCAAGGGCTGGGTGGCCCGGTATGCGGACGACCCGCGTTTTTCCTCGGTGGTAGTCCTGGGTCATTCGGAAGGTTCGCTGGTGGCTTTGGCTGCGGCCCAGGACAATCCACAGGTGGACGGATTGGTCTCGGTGGCCGGTGCCGGTCGGCGTGCCGACCGGCTGCTCAAGGAGCAGTTGGGGCATCAGTCGCCCTTGCTGTTGGCGGCAGCCGCCCCGATGATCGATTCGTTGCAGGCGGGGCATCGGCTCGGCCGGGAAATCCTGCCGCAGTGGTCCAGTCTGTTTCGCCCCTCGGTGCAGCCGTATCTGATCTCGTGGTTCGGGTACGACCCGGCACAGCTCATCGCCAGGGTGGCCTGTCCGGTGCTGGTGGTGCAGGGCGACAAGGACTTGCAGGTGTCGCTGGCCGATGCCGACAGCCTGTGTGCGGCCCGTCCTTCGGCGCGGCGGGCGGTGATCCGGGGGATGAACCATGTGCTCAAGCAGACCGATACGCTCGACCGTCAGGCGCAGCTCATCAAGACGTACATGGACCCGACCTTGCCCCTGCATCCCGAGTTTGTGCCCTTGGTGGCGGCTTTTGTCCGCACGGTGGCGCGGCCGTGAGGCTCCTTTCCCGTTCCCGTCCGGGTGCGGTGGCAGGCGAAGGGGCGTAACATTGCAACGTAAAACCAAGAAAGATAAAAAAAGATGAAACGGTATGTATTTTTGATGGCGTGTGCACTGGCCGTTGCACCGCTTTCGGCACAGGAAAGCCAGAGCGAGGATTTGCTGCCCGAGTGGACCTTTACCACCGGGATCGAAGGCGCGGCGCACGATGCCCAGGGAAACATCTATGCGTGCAACTACAAGGAGCAGGGGACCATCGGGATCCTTCGCGACGGGCAGGCCGAACTGTTCGCCCGTCTGCCGGAAGGTTCGGTGGGCAACGGGATCGTATTCGATGCTGCGGGCCACATGTACATTGCGGACTACACGGGGCACAACATCCTGCGGATAAAAAAAGGCGAACGCACCCCCGAGGTATTCGCCCGTCAGGAGACGATGAACCAGCCCAACGACCTGGCTATTTCGCCCGCTACGGGTATCCTGTACGCGTCCGACCCGGATTGGAAAAACTCCCGGGGGCAACTCTGGATGATCCGTCCGGACGGCAGCGTTTCGCTGTTGGAGGGGGAGATGGGCACTACCAACGGGATCGAGGTCTCTCCGGACGGGCGGCGGTTGTACGTCAACGAATCGGCGCAAAGAAACGTGTGGGTGTACGACATAAAGGCCGACGGAACCTTGGAAAACAAGCGTTTGTTCCATCATTTCGACGATTTCGGGATGGACGGGATGCGCTGCGACAGCAATGGCCGCTTATGGCTTACGCGGCATGAAAAGGGAACGGTCGTGGTGTTTTCTCCCCAGGGCCGGCAGGTGGTCGAAGTGCCGCTGACGGGCAAGAAGTGCTCCAACCTGACGCTGATCGAGCTGGAAAAGGACATCGCGGCCTACATTACGATGGCCGACCGGGGATGTTTCGAGGTGATCTACGTCAATAAGCACGAGCTTTCGTTCTGAGGGGGAGCTTTTCGGGTGCGGCTGCCTCGGAGCGGGGATAAAAGTCCGAAAGGCAGTGGGTTTTTCTGAAAACAGGTTTTTAACAAAATGTGTCGGGTATGAAAAGGGCGTTTTTGTGGGGGTGCTTGCTGCCGGTATTGGCCGCTTGCGCAGGGGGAGGTGAGTCCCGCGGGGAGGGGGCGATTTTCCCTGATCCCGTCCCGGTCGAAGGGAAGGTACGGTTGTCGTCCATCCTGTCCCGCTACCGCCTGATCCCGCTTCAGACCGGCGATTCGTCGTTGGTAGGGGCGGTGGTAAAGGTGGTCAAAAACGACGGAAGGTACTACATAAGCGACCGAAGCGACCAGCTTTCGGTGTTCGATGCGCAGGGACGTTTCCTCGGGCGGATCGCCGGACGCGGCGCAGGACCGGGAGAATACGGCCGGCTTTTGGACTTCGATGTCGATGACCGGCAAGTGGTCATTTTGGACTACCAGCGGCTGCATTTCTACTCCTTGGAAGGAGAATATGAAAAGACGGTGCATATGGCGGACAATGGGACGTATGTGCGCTTGTTGAGCGGGGGGCGGATCCTGTTGGCCTCGGACTCCCCGCAAGGGGTGGTTTGTCTGCTGGAGCGCAACGGGGAGGACGGCCGGTATTTTGTCGAAAGGGGGCAACGGCATCATTTCCGAAAGGGATTTGCTTTCGTTCAGGCGGGAGCGGAGGTCCTTTTTCAGGATGGCGTGTGTACGAACGATGTGTGGTGCTTTGGGGAAAAAGAAGTTCAGCCCGGGCACTTGGTGGACGATAGCCGGGCTCTCGGTGCATCGGAGGAAGAGAGTGCCGTGAAGGAACACGGGTATCCCTATTTGCTGCAGCCCAATTCGGCGCTCAAAATATGGAGGCTGACCGGTTCGTCGCGGCACCTGGCCTTTTTGGCGCTGGTGGACCGGCAGGCCTTGTGGTACGTGCATGATCTCTCCGAGAAGACTACTGCGGTGTACGATATGACGGACGGGAAAGCTCAGATAGTGGACGACATTACGTTCAACGACCAACAGCCCTGCCTGTTCCTTTCCTATGCCAACCGTTCGGACGACGGTTTTGTGGCATGGACTTCGATGGCCCGGTTGGCCGAAGACCTGGACAGGCATCCCGACAGCCAAGGAACGCAAACTTATCGGCAGGCGGCGGCTTTGGTCGCCCGGTGTGCCGATCCGGACGATGCCAATCCGGTACTTTTCGATTTCGACTACAAATAGCCAGGACGTCTCTCGGAGAACTTTCAGACAACCTCCGGGTCGGCGCGTATCTGGAGATGCGGCGTCGCGGGGCGAGGGTTTTGGGAAAAAATAAATCCTTCGGCGGACAATTCAGAGGCTTGTTAAAACGGGGAAGGGGCTGCGCTCGGCGCAGCCCCTTCCCCGTTTTAACAGGCCTCTGTGGGCGTTATTGTTCGGTAACTCTTTCGAGCCATTTGACCATCGCCAGCATGGCGCTCATCGAGATGAAGCAAACCACCACGAAGACGGTCCAGGTTGCGGAGATGGAGATATGCTTGTAGAGAATCGGTCCGAGGAAGAGCAGCGCATTGCCCGCGGCGGTAGCCCCCAGCCAGAATCCCTGCATCAGGCCCTGGAGTTTGGCCGGCGCTACTTTCGAGACGAACGAAAGACCCAGCGGCGAGATGAACAGTTCGGCTACCGTGAGGATAAGGTAGGTGATCAGCAGCAGCCAGGGCGTTACGCGTTCCGCAGGGGTCAGTCCTCCCTGAGCCTGCACTTCGGAGAGCGTCGGCAGGCCGATCGAACCGATGGCCATGATCACGTAGGCCAGTGCGGCGATGCCCATACCGATGGCGATCTTCTTGGGCGTGGAGGGTTCGCGGTCTTTTTTGCGCAGTACGCTGAATACCCAGATGACGATCGGGGTGAGGAAGACCACGCAGAAGGGGTTCATCGACTGGAACAGTTCGGCCGAAATGGGGAAGCCGAAGAGGGTGAGCCGGGTGTAGTCCTGTGCGAAGAGCGTCAGGGTCAGTCCGTTCTGGTGGAACGAGAACCAGAAGAAGATCACGATGGCAAATACGGCGAACAGGGCGTAAAGACGCTGTTTGATCTCCTTGGCCGACTGTTGGATTTCGGCTTTGGACGGTTTGCCCTCCTTCGATACGGCTTTGGCAGCCGGGTCGGGCAGGTTGCGGCGGTTGGTTACGAAGATCACCAGGGAGATGAGCATGGCGAGGATGGCCACGCCGAATGCATAATGGAATCCGGTGTTGAATGCTTCGAGGTAGTTCTGGGCAAAGGCGGCCATGTCGGTCGGAGCACCGTTGAGGCTTACCTGGGCGGCCAGTTCGGAAAAACGACCTTCTACCACTTCGGGAGCCATCGTTCCGTTGTTGAACTGGTGGCACAGGGCGGACAGGTCGGAGTTGTAGGCGAAGCCTTGTGTGCGCAGCCACCAGTTGCGTACTCCCACGGCGGCCATCGGGGCGAACATGCCGCCGATGTTGATGAACATGTAGAAGATCTGGAAACCGGTGTCGCGCAGTTTCCCGTATTTCTCGTTGTCGTAGAGTTGGCCGACAAGTGCCTGCAGGTTGCCCTTGAACAGGCCGTTGCCGAATGCGATGACCATCAGGGCGCCGACGATGATGGCTTTCGAGGTGATGGATGGGATGGTCAGAATGACGTATCCCAAGGTCATGATCAGGATACCGGCGGTGATGGTGCCTTTGTAGTTGCGGGTGCGGTCGGCGATCAGACCTCCCACCACGGCCAAAATATAGATCGATGTATAGAAGAAAGAGTAGATCTTTCCGGCGCTTTCCCCGTCGATGCCGAATTTCGACATCAGGAAAAGGGTCAGGATCGCCATCATGGTGTAAAATCCGAAACGTTCGCCCATGTTCGCCAACGCGGCGGCGATAAGGCCTTTGGGTTGTCCTCTCATAAGTGGTGTAGTTGTTAGTGTTGATAGATTGGTTGCAAATATAACAATCTTTTCGAGTTGTACAACGTTTTTTGACGACATGGCGGCATTCTCCGGGCAAGGGAATGTTTTTTCTCATCGTGCCGGTTGTTTGGGTGCCGGTACGATATTTTTCCCTCGGAAGAAAAAATAATGTCCTGTTTTGGTGGAAGCTAACCCGGTTTATTGATATATTTGCAGGGCGGCGGATTGTTTTTATGTCCGTTGCCGGAAAAAGAAAACCTTAAAACGCTTAAAATAAAACTATTATGGCAAGAAAACTCCTTATCCGCGATCTGACGCTGCGCGACGGCCAGCAGTCTGCTTTCGCCACGCGAATGAGCCAGCAACAGATCAATCGGGTCATCGGCTACTACAAAGACGCCAAATTTTACGCCATGGAGGTTTGGGGCGGTGCCGTCCCCGACTCGGTGATGCGTTATTTGAGCGAAAACCCCTGGACCCGTCTGGAATCCATCAAGAAAGAAATCGGCGATGTGTCCAAGCTCACCGCCCTTTCGCGCGGACGCAACCTGTTCGGTTATGCCCCGTACACCGACGAGATCATCGAAGGTTTCTGCCGCAATGCCATCGAATCCGGTCTGGGCATCATGCGTATCTTCGACGCGCTCAATGACGTGGACAACGTGAAATCGACGGTGAAATACGTCCGCAAGTACGGCGGTATCGCCGACTGCGCCGTTTGCTACACCATCGACCCGCAGTATCCCCCGCAGACCTTCGGCCAGAAGATCAAAGCCCTCTTCGGAGGCCCGAAACCGCCGAAAAAAGTCTTCACCAACGAATATTTCCTGGGCAAGGCCAAAGAGATGGAAGCCTTGGGCGCCGACATGATCACCATCAAGGATATGAGCGGCCTGATCCCTCCGCACCGGGCTTACGAACTGGTGAAACTGTTCAAGGAAAACCTGTCGGTACCGGTAGACTTCCACACGCACTCCACCCCGGGCTACGGCCTCTCGTCGGTAGTGGCCGCCATCGCAGCCGGCGTGGACATCGTGGATACCAACATCTGGAACTTCGCCGGCGGTCCTGCCGCCCCGGCCGTCGAGTTGATCTACGTCTTCGCCAAGAAGATGGACGTAGAGATGGACATCAACATGGAGGCTGTGGCCAAGATCAACGAAGGCCTCTACGAGATTCGCAAGGAACTCGAGGCTTACGATGCCGTCAAGAAATTCCCCAAACCGTTCTCGGTGAACGACGTTCCGGCCGAAGTCGATGCCATGATCGACCAGGCGGTGGCTGCCGTAAACGCCAAAGACTTCGAAAAACTGACGGAAGTTTGCCAGAAGATCGAGGCCTATTTCGGTTTTGCCGCTCCCAACCTGTTGGTCAAGGAAGCCGAAATCCCCGGTGGTATGTACACCAACATGGTGGCTCAGCTCAAAGCGCTCAAGAGCGAGGACATCCTCGAAGATGCCATGAAACTCATCCCCGAGGTGCGTTTGGCAGCCGGCCTGCCTCCGTTGGTAACCCCCACCAGCCAGATCGTCGGCGCTCAGGCCGTGAACTGCGCTTTGGACGTGCGTGCCGGAAAACCGAAATACACGCACACTTCCAACCAATTCGTCGCGCTGGTGAAAGGCGAGTACGGAAAGACCCCTGTGCCGGTAGACCCCGAGTTCCGCCGCAAGATCACCGGTTCGCCCGAAGAAAAACCCTACGACACGTCCAAATATCAGATGCAGCCCAATCCTACGCTGGAGGAATTCGGCGGGGTTCGCCTGGCTGCCAATGAGAAAGAAGTGCTCTTGCTCGAACTGTTCCCGCTGGTAGCCAAGGACTTCCTGACCAAGGTGCGCAAAGCCGAATGGGAAGCCCGTCCGAAAGAGGCTGCACCCGAGGTGAAAGCCGAGGAAAAGAAGGCCGAGGAGAAGAAAGCCGAGGACAAGATCACCGGCGAGGTGGTCGAGTGCCCGATGCCCGGTCGTGTGTTGAGCATCGACGTCAAGGTGGGCGACAGCGTAACCAGCGGTCAGCAGGTGATGGTGTTGGAAGCCATGAAGATGGAAAACAGCATCGAAAGCCCGGTAAGCGGCCGTGTAAAACGCATCTTCGTCGAAGTCGGCCAAAGCCTGCAGCAGGACGACAAGATCATGGAGATCGAAAAGTGATCTTTCACCCGATACCTCCGGGGGATGTCCTCCGGGAGGAAGGTAAAAACGGCGCGCCCCACAATCCTGTGGGGCGCGTTTTTAGTATTCTTTCTTTAGGTGAAGTTTTTTTCCTCCTCTCCCTGCCAATGAAGGGAGGGATTGAATCAATCCTTGTTGTGCAGCCGGATCATCGCCCGTGCCACAAGGAACGAGCAGTAGCCCGCACAAGCTACCGCCGGAACGCCGTGAAACCAGTCCACACCCGCCCCGCCGCCTGGAAACATTGCCGAGAATCCAGCTCCTACGGCCACTACCGTAGCCACGAGGAGGACCATCAGTCCCAGCATCTTCGCATCTTTGTGTTTTACCGTTTCGTTTTCCATCTTTTTGTCTGTTTTTAAGGTTTTTATTAAAGTGAACAATTTCAGTTTGTTGTAACATCTGTTCCGCCGGGATCACCCGGCCGGGATCACCCAGCCCGGGATCACCCGGTTACGGTTCCCACGAGATACCCTTCGGTAAGGCTCTGCACACTGGCCGAAGCGCTATCCAGCGGCTTGTCCTCGCGGTAAGGGATGGACGAGACGATGCGCCCGCTTTCCGATAGCGTCCCCTCGAAAGCCTCGAAGTCCCCGTCGGAGAAGTGAAGCTCGAACTGGAAGGCGAACTGCGCCGCTCCGGAAGGGTTGGGGTTCATCACCACATCCGCCCGGTAACATCCGCTGTCTGCGTCGTACATCACCGAGTAGGTCATATCCACCGTAACGGTCGCAGCGGCAAAGGAAGCCGTACCCGTGAGGTCTTGGGAGATGCCGCTCTTGACCGTCTTGGCTTGTGCGGAAGTCGTCCCGTCGGAGAACGACCAGCGCACGAATTTATACCCAGTCTTCGGCGTGGCTGTCCATGTGGCCGAGCCGCCCGTCTGTACGCTCGTCGGGGAGACCGTCGCCGTACCCATCGCCCCTTGCCCGGAAGCGACTTGCGCCGCGAGGGTAAAGGTGCGCGGGGTGAAGTAGGCCGTATCGGAATAGTTCTCCCGGATGCCGGACAGGGTAAAGGTGGACTCCGCCGGGGTGTGCACCGCCCAATGGGAGAAGACGTAGCCGCTCGCGGGGGTAGCCTTGACCAGGCTCGTTCCGTTTCTCGAAACGCTATCGGGCGTAGCCGAGGCAGAGCCTTGTGCGGGGTTGGCGGAAGATACAGAAATGGCGTACTGGTTGTCGTCGATCTGTATGCTTACTTCCCCGGCTACGAAATCCCCCGGAGGCGTTATCTCTACATCTTCCGCACTCGGGGCTATGATCTCCGCCGCGCCCGAGGTCTGACCGAGTAAGAAAATGTGATCCTGCCCGTCCACCACTACCTCGAAGGTGTATCCGGTAATGGTATGCTCCGCCCCCGTGCCGTCCAGATAGGTAAGGTCGAGGGAAAGCGTGGCAAAGGCTTCTGCGGACTTGTTTTGCAGGCTGCGCGCCTCGATGCACACCCGGGACGAAGCGTCGATGTAGAAGATGAGCGAGAAGTCGATGACCTTCTCCAGGCTGGCGAACACCGCCGTATCGGAGAGGTCGCCGAAGGCTTGGACGGCGTAGGAACGCGAGGTGCGCCCCGAAGCCCAGCGGGTGAACTTGTACCCGTTCCCGTCCGTAGCGAGGAACGTTACCACCTGCCCGTAGAGCGGGTCGGACGGCGTGGCCGAGGCGGTTCCCGATCCGAGGGGGCTGACAGCGGCGTAGGCCGTGAAGCGGCGCGGGGTACTTTCCACCGATACGTCCCCCTGGATGTATGCCCAACTGTCCATGCCTTCGGCAGAGAAGAGCACTTCCACGTCATAGATGTCTACTTGGTAGAGTTCTTTCCCGGAGGGGACGGAAGTGGTGTCCGAGAAGGAATGCTGCACCCCGTCGCATGGGAGCGGATCGGTGGTGTACTGGTAGGCGTCCGCACTGTCGTCGGTAAAGTGCATCTGCCCCGAGAAGCGCAGCTGTACCTCAAGGGTGGTTTTGCGGATCGAGTACAGCCCTTCGGGGCGGAACGGCTCGCTGGGAAGGCTTCGGAAGGTGAAGTCGATCTGCGTGGCGGAGGCTACCGCGAGAGATACCTGCGCGTTGAGGGCTTCGGAGTAGATGTACCACTGTCCGTTCGTGTACACGGCAGTTCCTCCCTTGAGGGTACGATAGGCTCCGGAGGCGTACATCTGCTGCCCGATGAGGCTGTGAGATGTGCCTGCTGCGAATACTTTGAGGTCGGTTGCGCGTGCCATGGGGTTAGTCGGTGGTGGTGATCAGGATGTCCCCGTCTTTGGGGTTAGAGGGTACGGTGTCCACGTACACGTCCGGGAGTTCCTCTTTCGTGGCGTAGGTCGAGGGGATGTCGTTGCCGTTGGCATCATTCGTTGCTGAAGTTGCATTTCCTTGCAGATTCCCCACAAATTTTTCTGCTGCTACACCATACCCATTGATGGTAAGCGTTTTTCCGGCTCCTACAAAATGCAAACCCAAATAACTCTGTATCCAGGTTCCCTTGAGGGATACGGGATTGGATGATCCGAATGAAGTGATGCCGTAAAGCAAAGCTCCGTTGCTGTCTTTCTCGTTGTTGCCGAAAAACGACAATTCTCCTCCGGGATCGGTGCCGGAATACATCCTCAAACTCAACACCCCTTCCATCTGACCGCCGCTGCGCTTGAGGTAGGTATCGGAGATTTTGTTGCCGTCGGCGTCGGAAGCAGCCTTGTCCGCCTGCTGCGCATGGACGGCGTAGGAGGCATTGGTAGCGGCGTTGGCGTAGTCCGCATTGGTGGCTTGCGTGGCGCTGTCGGCGGTGTTGGCGTGGTTGGCCTGGGCAGCGGTATCGGCACTGGTGGCCTTGGCTACCTTCAGGCCGCCGTCCAGGATGTTCGAGACCTTCGTCTCCAGCGTTACGCCCCGGTCGCCGGGGAAGGCCGTCGAAGACGTGCCGCCCAGGGCGAGCGAAGGGCTGATCTCCACGTATCCCGTGCCGCTCCAGCGGTAGGTGAGGTTGGTCTGTGTGGCGACGTATATCTTCCCGGCTTCGCCTTGCGCGGGGAAGGCGCTGACGGTGGCGTACTCCAATGCGTCGTCCACGTAGGAGGGAAGCTGTGCGGCGGGGACGCGCCCGTTCTCGTCGAGTGAGGCGACGCCCGAGGCGGCTCCCTTGGCACTGGCGGGGATAAAGTCCGAGGCGTGCTTGCCGTCCACCGTGTCGGCGTTTCCCCCGTTGGCCGGGAGGCTGGAGGGACGGCCGTCCAGGTCGGAATACTTCCCGGTAAAGGCCACCGTTTTCAAGTCAGCAAGCCACCGGGCGATCTTTCCGAAGGCTACCGATAGTTTCTCCCCGGTGGAGATATTCACCCGGGTACCGGCCATCGTGAAGGACACTGTGTTGTTCGAGGCATCCGTTCCGGCTTCGCCCTTGATGCTGATCCCTTGGTCGTTAATAGTCAAGGAGTATTCCCCGCTGGGCGAGGTGAGGGTAATGCCGCTGCGCAGGCTGAATCCCTCGTCCTTGGAGAAGTACAGGTATTGCTGGGGCGACCAGAAGGAAAACAGCCCGTCCGTACCGATGCGGGTGGAGGGTGTGTTGGCCTGATAGGAAATGTTTTCCGCTCCTTCATACCCGACGATGGATACGCTCGCCGTTACTTCGAGGACGGGGAACTGCGTTTTGCCCTCGGGACGCTCCAGCCAGTCTACGGTAAACGTAGCCCCGTAGCTCGTTCGGATGCGGTAGGAGGCGGGGGAATTGATGAAGGTAAGGTGGTTGTTCCGCCCTGCCAGCAGGGAAAAACGGTCGATGACCGTTTCCTGTCCCGAGGCTTCCACCTGCAAGACTTCGCACGAGGCGGTGGGCGACTCTCCGGTGAGGATGCCCATTTCGGGGAGCGAGGTGTCCACCTGGAAATCCACCGCAAAGCGCAATACTCCGGCGTGGGTGGTGTAGTCGGACAGTGGCACGTCGGTAGTGGCGGTGATGGTGTCCACCGTGAGGATGTTGCTCTGCCCGTCCGATGCTTTTTCTGCCGAGGCGGTGGCTCCGCTGCCGATGGGGATGGAGTAGGTGTCTTCTTCCCCCGAGAGCAAGGCGGAGAGGGACGAGAGGATGTCGTTTTGCAGGACGATCGTTCCGTCGCGGCCTACGATTTCCTTCCCCTGGAGGGTGAAGTCGGCGATGTGGCCGTCGGAGGCTTCGATGTGGCGGGCGATCAGGCGGTCGGTGTCGATAAGGCGGGTGTTGAGTTTTCCTCCTTCGAGGATCGTCTCTCCGGCTTCGGTGCTCGAGTGGTCCGAGAAAACGATCCTCCCGCCGATCTGCCCGCGGTCCAGGTCGAAGTACGTCGCCCCGTCGCTCGAAGCGATACGGCCCGTGGTGATCTCCCGACCGTTGATCGTACTCGACCCATAGGTCAGGCAGATACGGCGAAAACCCTCCTCGACGCTCGAAAGGATGCCGATGGAGAAATAGTAGAACCCCTCCTGCTGGTCGTAACGCAGCGCCTGCGTGTCCAGCACGATGGTTCCGGAGGCCCCGTCCTTTTCACAGCGCGCATACAGGTAATAGGCCGTCTGGTCCTCCAGCCCGTTTACCTGCCCGGGCAAGAGTGTCCACCGCCGTATCTGTTCCCGATCCAGCCCCAGGTGGGTCAGTACCCCTTGCGAGAAAGCGATCTGCGAAGGGTCTGCATTCCAATTGGGCGAAAAGACGACCCCCTCCAACAGGAATTGTTGGGAGAGGGCGCCCACGGCGATCATCTTGGTCTCGATCGTTTCGGGGCGGATACGGCCGTCGCGGAAGTATCCGTCGGTGTCGAAGGTCATCTCCAGCAGCTGGGCGGTGGTGCGCAGGTTGCGCCGGGCCCGGGCCGGGTCGGCCAGGTCGTTGATCTGGACGATCTTTTCGATCTCTTTTTCGCTCCGTACGATCCGCGTAATGACCGATGCGGCAGCGCTCTCGGACAACTCCACCGTGTAGTGGTACGGTTGGTACAGGTCGATGGACACCGAGGAGATCTTCACGGCCGCCGTACCTGCCTGGCCCGTAGTAGCATCCGTGCCGTCCACCAGGTCCGCATCCTCGATGTAGAGGTAGTCCCCGGCCGAGAAAGCCGGCGCAAACCGGGCGTTGGGGAAGTACTCTTTCATGAAAAACGGGTCTATCTCCAGCGAATAGGCATACCGTCCTTGCGCGAGGCGGGTGTATTTCTCGAGAGCCTTTTCCGCCAGACGCTCTTCGGCCTGAGCCACATACGTCTCGGGCAGGGCAATGCCCAGCAGCACGTAGCGGTCGCCGGGGGCGATGCGAAAAGCCGCGTCGTCGGCCGACGGGTAGCGGTATTCGTTTTCGTCGGTAAACGGGACCAGGGTAAAGGTCTTGGTGGTGGAATTGTACCCGGCGATGGAAAATTCGTATCCCCCCAGATTGCCCGTATTGAAATGCACCACCGGCGAAGACGTCCCCAGCAGGTATTCGGAGTCGCCCTGCTCGTCCGTTTCGTTGAGGTCGAACATCTCCAGGTCGGTAAATTTCAGTTCGTCCTGCGGATCGACAGAGCTGACCGTCCCTTCGCGGGAAGGGTACACCTGGTCGAAGATCACCGCCCCTTCGATCAGGCCGAAGCGTTCGACCAGGGCGTCGTCCTGCACGTAGAGCCCTTCGCGGATCAGCGGCGAAGGGTGTTCCAGCGGCAGGGCCAGCCGCCGCCTGCGTTCGCGGTAGGCCGTTCCCAGGTTTTGGCTCGACCCGTAGGCGTAGAGCCGGGTGGGAGCGGAGGATTCGCTTGCGTTGCTGCGGGTCAGGGAGTAGAGCCCCCGGCCCTTCCCGTAGGCGAAACGGTATTCGTATACTTGCCGGCCGATCTGCCCCACGCTGATGGTCCGCCGTCCGTCCACCGTCTCGATGCGGTATTCCACTCCCCATTCGGTGCAGATGGTGTTGAGCGCTGAAAGGACGTTCTCGCAGGAGAAGGTCAGCGTTTTGCATTCCTGGTACTGCGGGTCGAAATCCGGGTCGGCGCCGGTATCCACTTTTCTCCATTGCCAGCTGTCCGCCCCTTGGGTGCGGTTGAGGTTGATTACAGCCAAGTCCATCAGCTGGTCGAACTCGCCGGTATAGCTGAATTCCGTTTCGTTCACCGTCTCCTTTCCCCCGGCGAATTCATTGACCAGGATCGTTTTCGAGAGGTCGTATTTGGCGCTTTCCAGCACCACGGTATAGGTCAGATGCCTTCGCGCGGAGCGTTGCACTCCGGGCAAGGTGTTGAGGTAGTAGGTCTTTCCCAAGGCCTGGAGGGTATCGCCCACAGTGAAATCGATGGGCAGGGTCGCCTCCACCACCAGGGTCAGGGTGTCTTCCCCCATCCGTTCTTCTTTCATTACGGCACTTTTGACCTGCCGCAAGGGTTCTTTGCTGTTCAGGGGGAGGAGGCTTCCGTCCGCCTTTACAAGGGTTATTTCGGTCATCTTTTCGGAAATATTTCGTTTTCGGACGCCCTTCGCCGTGCGGAGAGGGTGTCTCTTACAAATATAATAATCAAAAAGGAAATAAACAAATCTTTTCCCAGCCTTGTCCCGCTCGCGGCATCCGGGGCGCATTCCGCTTTTTTTCGGGCAAGGTGGCGATAGGGCAGTCAAAGGCGGAAGAAATTTTGCACCCTGTGAAACTTTTTCCCTGCGGCGGGCGGTCTAATGCAGTGGAAAGAGCCCGGAACGGACAGGCCGGTCGACGGCTCGCAAGAGTGGGGTGGGAATTTCGCCTTGTGTTCGGTCGGTTTGAGATCGAATGCTGACAAATGAGGAGTTTTCACGCCGTTACCTGCAACGGCAATTCGCCGGAATAGGCTGTAACCATGAGAAAAAGGGGGAAACAATGTTAAAATCCTGTACTGGTCGTCATTTCGGACAATTTTTTATACATTTATTGCCATCATTGCGACTGAAACTCACTAAATACGATTTTTGACCATGAAAGCGCACTCGTTTTTGCCGGGCTTTGCTCTTCTGCTTCTTTTGGCTTCCTGCGGCGGAGAGAAAGATGAAAAGGAACAAAATGTCTCCCAGGTGCTTAAGTCCGAAGACCCCACAGTCGATGTGATGGTGTTGCACCGGGGCGATTTCCTGCGGGAGTTGATCGCCAACGGCAACGTGGTGGCCGCCCGCAAGGCCGACCTGCGCTTCTCGTCCGCCGAGCCCATTACCGATATCTATGTCTCCAACGGCGACCGGGTGAAAAAAGGCCAGAAATTGGCCCGGATCGACACCTACAAGCTGGAAGCCGACCTTCTGGCCAAAAAGTCGGCTCTGGACAGGGCCTACCTCGACCTTCAGGATCAGTTGATCGGCCGGGGGTACAACATCCGCGATACGGCTTCCGTGCCGCAGGAGGAAATGCAGCTCTTGCGGGTCAAGAGCGGATACGATACGGCCGAGAGCAGCTATCAACTGGCTTTGCGCGCCTACCGCGATGCTACGCTCTACGCGCCTTTCGACGGGACGGTGGCCAACCTGTTTTCCAAGGTGCACAACACGGCGTCCACCTCCGAGGCTTTCTGCACCATCGTGGGCGACGGGGCGATGTCCGTCGATTTTTCCGTCCTGGAAGGCGAACTGCCGATGGTCGAAAAAGGTCGGGAGGTCTCCGTGTCGCCTTTTGCCGACATGAGCAAGACGTTCAAAGGCCGGATATCCCAGGTGAACCCCATCGTGGACAAAACGGGGCTGGTCAAAGTGTCGGCCACGGTGCCCGACAGCCGGGGCGAACTTTACGACGGGATGAATGTCCGGGTGGCCATCGAAGACCCGGTGCCCGGCAAGCTGGTCGTGCCCAAGACGTCCATGGTGTTGCGCTCGGGCGGGCGCAGCGTGATCTTCACGTATAAAAAAGGGCGCTCGTACTGGAACTACATCGAGGCCGGCGAGGAAAACAGCCGCTACATGGTGGTCGAGGACGGCCTTCATGAGGGCGATACGGTCATCGTGAGCGGCAACATGAACCTGGCGCACGACGTTCCGGTCAAGGTAGACCGCGTGATCGAATGACAGGCCGCATGCTCGTCCCGAGGGTGCTTTCAGGGATCCGTTGAACCGAAAAATCCAACAAAAGCGTGATAAAGTTTCTCATCCACAAGCCGGTGGCGGTGATGATGTCGTTCCTGGCGGCCGTGATACTCGGGGTGATCACGTATTTCACCCTGCCGGTATCGCTCCTGCCCGACATCTCCATCCCGGAGATCACCGTGCAGATATCTTCGCCCAGCACTTCGGCGCGCCAGCTCGAAAACAACGTCGTGCGCCGCATCCGTTCCCAACTCTTGCAGGTGGCCCACTTGAGCAGCATCGAAAGCCGCACCCGCGACGGGCAGGCGGTGATCCGGATGCGCTTCGGCTACGGGACGGATACCGACTACACGTTCATCGAGGTGAACGAAAAGATCGACGCGGCGATGAATTCCCTGCCCAAGGACCTGGAGCGTCCCCGCGTGATCAAGGCTTCGGCCACCGACCTGCCGGTGTTCAATCTCAACCTCACGCTCAAGGAAGACCTCCCTTTCGAGGATACGGACAGCGAGAAATTCCTCGAACTGTCGGATTTTGCCACCAACGTGATCAAACGCCGCCTGGAGCAGTTGCCCGAGGTGGCGATGGTGGACGTTACCGGTACCGAATCCCGTCAGTTGTCGGTTATCCCGGACGAATCCCGCATGACTTCGGTCGGGCTCACGATCGACGAACTGGAGCAAATCCTCGTCCGCAACAACGCCGAACCCAGCCCGATGACCATCCAGGACGGGTATTACGAGTACAACGTCAAGTTTTCCTCGGTGTTGCGCACCCGGGAGGATGTCGAGAACATCTACTTCGAGAAAAACGGCCGGATGTACCGCCTCTCCGACGTGGCGCAGGTGGTCATTTCTCCGGAAAAAGTGGTGGGCTATTCGTATTTCAACGGCAAACGTTCCATCGTCTTTTCGGTGATCAAGCAGTCCGATGCCAGTATGGAGGGCTTGAAGAAGTCCGTCAACCAAGCCATCTCCCGGCTCGAAAAGCAATACCCGACCATCTCGTTCGACGTGTCGCAAAACCAGACGGAACTGCTGGATTATACCTTGAGCAACCTCCAAAGCAACCTCTGGCAGGGTTTACTCTTGATCTGCATCATTTCCATCCTGTTCTTCAAGGATGTGCGCACCCCGCTGATCATCTCCCTGGGCTTGGTCGTGGCGCTGGTGATCAGCATGTTGTTTTACTACCTGTGCGGGCTTTCGCTCAACATCATTTCCCTCTCGGGGCTCATCCTGGCCCTGGGTATGATGATAGACAGTTCGATCATCGTTACGGACAATATCTCCCAGTACCGGGAAAAGGACGGGCTGCTCGACCAGGCCTGCATCCGGGGTACCAACGAGATCATCACGCCGCTGTTGTCCTCGATCCTGACGACCATTGCGGTATTCGTCCCCTTGGTCTTTGTCAGCGGCATAGCCGGCGCGTTGTTTTACGACCAGGCCGTTTCGGTCAGCCTGGGTCTGGCCGCTTCGTACATCGTGGGCATTTTCTTCCTGCCGGTGGCTTACCGGATCATCTACGGGAACAAAAAGATCGCATCCATCCGCACTCCCGGTATAGTCAAACGCTTTTTCGATCGGGTCAATCTCGACTTCCTGTTCCGCTGGTACGACAAGGGCTTCGTCTGGATCTTCGCCAACCGGCGGTGGATCACCCCGTCGTTGCTGCTGGTGTTCCCGCTGATCTTCTTTTTGTTCCAGGTGGTCGAAAAGCGCAAGATGCCGTACCTGGACCACAGCGAGAACATCGTAACGGTCGAATGGAACGAGAACATCCATGTGGATGAAAACCGGGCCCGCACCCTCGACCTGTTGGCGGCGGTGCAGAGCGACTCGGTGTTGCAGAGTTCGGCTTTGGTGGGCGAACAGCAGTTCCTCCTGCAGGGCGACGGGCAGCTGATGGCCTCCGAGACGAGCATCTACCTCAAGAGTTTCGATACGGAAGCCATCGAAGCGATCACCGGCCGCGTGGTGGACTACATCGAGCGGAAATACCCGAAAGCCAAAGTGAGCGTTTCTCCGCCGGAGAATGTGTTCGAGAAGGTATTCGATACTTCGGAGGCCGAATTTACCGCGCAGATCCTCCGTCGGGAAAATGAAATGGAACCCCATGTGGATTCGCTGCTGGCCTTTATCGACACGCTGGCTTTGCGTACGGGCGGAAAGGCGCAGCTGCCCCTGTCCAACCAGATCAATGTAATGGTGGACTCCCGCGCGCTGATCCTCTACGGAGTGTCGTTCGACCAGATCGCCGGGACGCTCAGCACCCTTTTCGGGGAAAATACCGTTTCCACCCTGCGTTCGAACCAACAGTACCTGCCCATCGTCATTTCCAGCCGGGAGAGGGACCTCGATGAGGTCTTCTCGCGCACGATGGTGTCGATCCCCGGTTCCGCCCAAAACGGGGGCTTGCCGGCGCAAGTGCCCCTGTCCAGTTTTATCCGCGTAACCCAAGGAGTGGACTTCAAGACGATCCACGCCGGAAAGAACGGCGAGTACGTCCCGGTGAACTACACCGGGGTGGAGCATCCCGACCGGCTGGTGGCGCAGATCCGGGAAGAGACCCTGCAAAACGGGCAGTACGATGCCGATTTTACGGGCAGTGTGTTTACCAACCGGGACCTGTTCCTCGAGATGGCGATCGTGCTGGGGATTTCGCTGCTGCTGCTGTACTTTATCCTGGCGGCGCAGTTTGAGTCGCTGGCCCAGCCGCTGATCGTCTTGCTCGAGATCCCGATCGACATCGCGGCTGCGCTGCTCATGCTGTGGGTGTGCGGCAATTCGATCAACGTGATGTCGGTCATCGGCATGGTGGTGGCTTGCGGTATCGTGATCAACGATTCGATCCTCAAGATCGACATCATCAACCAGTTGCGTAAAGGGGGGATGCCCATCCTCCAGGCTATCCACGTAGCCGGGCACCGGCGTTTGCGGGCCATCGTCATGACCAGCCTGACGACCATCCTGGCCATGGTGCCGCTGTTGTTCAGCAGCGATATGGGTAGCGAACTCCAGGCGCCTTTGTCCCTGTCCATCATCGGCGGCATGTTGGTGGGCACGCCCATCAGCCTGTATGTCATTCCGCTGATCTACTGGTTCATTTACAGCAAGGGCGACCGCAAGGAAAAGGAAGCGGAGGCCGCTCTCATTTCTGGTAAAAGCATAGAAAAAGCAACGGACTTATGAGAAAGCATCGTTTTTCCGTCTCCCGGATAGGGATCGTCCTCCTGCTGGCGATGGGTTCGCTCCCGGTGGCCGCCCAGCAGGATTCCTCGGAAGCGCCCCGTCAACTCACCCTGCGGCAGGCCATCTCGCTGGCTACGGACAGTTCGTTGGCCTCGTTCCGGGCGCGGCATTCGTATCTGTCCTCCTATTGGCAGTACCGCACCTACAAGGCGCAGAACTTGCCGCAGCTCAACCTGACCTCGACCCCGATCAGTTACAACCAGAATTTCGTGTTGCGTTACAATTCGGACACCAATACCGACGAGTACCGTCCGCAGCAGAATATTTCTTCTTCGCTCGGGTTGAGCATCCAGCAGAACGTCGGACCGCTGGGCGGTACGTTTTACATCGAGAGCGACTTGTCCTTTTACAGGAACTTCGGCGACGCGGACCAGCAGCAGTTTTCCGCCACCCCGTTCCGCATCGGGTACTACCAGCCGCTGTTCGGTTACAACCAGTACCGATGGGACAAGCGCATCGAACCGATCAAATACGAAGCGGCCAAACGTACCTTGCTCTACAACATGGAGGACATCGCCCAGGAGGTAACCGACCTGTTCTTCGCCTTGGTGATGGCTCAGGAAAACTACAAGACGGGGCAGGCCAACCTGGCCAATGCCGATACCCTGTATGCCATCGGGCAGCAGAAATACGGCATCGTCTCGATCTCCAAGTCGGACTTGCTTTCTCTCGAACTCGACGTGGTCAATGCCCGCAATTCGCTGGAAAATTACCGCCTGGAGCTCAAGCGCGCCAAGTTCAACCTGACCTCGTACCTGAATCTGCCCGAGGATACGGACATCGAGCTGGAGATACCCGATCTGCCGGTAGAGAGTTTTATCGATCCGGAAAAGGCGCTTTCCTACGCCACGACCAACAACCCTCAAGTCATGGAATTCCGCCGCCGGGAACTCGAAGTGGAATCCGCCATGCAGAAAGCCAAGGTGGAGAGTCGGTTTTCGGCGACCTTGCGCGCCAGCGTCGGCTTCAACCAGGCGGCCGAAACCCTCGGTTCGGCGTACCGAAACCTCCAGCGCCAGGATCAGGTGTCGGTGGGATTGAGCATCCCCATTGTCGATTGGGGCATTGCCAAAGGCCGGTACAACATCGCCAAGAGCAACTACGACATGGAGATGGTCTCCATCGAGCAGGACCGTATCTCGCTCGAGCAGGACGTGATCATGACCGTGAGCGAATTCAACATCCAGCTCGATCTGGCCAAATCTTCCCGGGAAGCGCTCGAACTGGCTCGGCAGGTATACCTCAACACGATGCAACGGTTCATCATCGGCAGCGCCAACGTAACCGACCTCACCTCCGCTTTCTCCCGGCAGAATACGGCGCAGACCAACTACATCACGGCCTTGAGAAACTACTGGAACAGCTATGCCAAGATAAAGAAACTTACGCTCTTCGACTTCGAGAACGGGATGTCCCTTTCCGAAAATTTCGACCGCATGTATTCGATGCTCACCTCCCGTCGGTAATCCCGCGGGGGAAGCCTCCCGGACTTTGAATCCTTCTACCCTTTGACCGTGCTATGAACAAGCGTTTCCCATCGTTTACCATCATCATCCTGGCCGTGGCCCTGTCGATCATGGGAATCGCTTTGGTGCCCTTGCTGCCGGTCAAGCTCAGTTCGTCGCGCGTACTGCCCCAGATCACGGTTTCGTACAGCCTGCGCAATGCTTCGGGGGTCGTACTCGAGAGCGAGGTTACCTCCAAACTCGAAGCCGTGCTGGCCCGTATCCAGGGGGTGAGAAACATCTCGTCGGTTTCGTCTTCGGGCAGCGGGTCCATCTCCCTGGAGTTCGACAAGTCGGTCGATATGGACATCGCCCGCTTCGAGGTGTCCACCGCCGTGCGGCAAGTATGGCCGCAGCTGCCCGAGGGACTTTCTTACCCGTCCGTTTCGGCGCGCAGCGCCGAAACCAGCGGTTCGGACCGCACGCCGTTTATCGTTTATAGGATCAATGCCTCGGAACTGCCCTACAAGATCCAGCAGTACGCCGAGGAAAACCTTCAGCCGGAGTTGGCGCGCATCGAGGGGATCAGCCAGGTGGATATTTCCGGGGCTACACCCATGGAGTGGGTTCTGGAGTACGACTTGGAGCAGCTCCGCGCCTTGGGCATCACTACCTCCGACATTACCACGGCGGTGAACGAATACGTCCAGACCAATTACCTGGGGATGGCCCATACGATCGACCTGTCGGGACACGTGGCGCTGATGCGTCTGGCCATCCTGCCGCAAGGGGAGTTCGATGTGGGCAACCTTTCGCAAATCCCGGTCAAGAAGGTGGACGGGGCAATCATCACCCTCGACAAACTGGTGCGCGCGAGCCATCAGCAGCAAAAGCCTTCGTCGTATTACCGCATCAACGGGCTGAATACCGTTTCGATGCGCCTGTTTGCCGAGAAAAGCGCCAATCAACTGGAACTGAGCCGACAGGTGCGGGAGACGATGGACCGTCTTACCGAGGCGATGCCTCCGGGGTTCGAGGTGAGCCTGTCGAACGATACGACCGAGTATATCCGCGCCGAGCTGGACAAGATATATTTCCGCAGCGGGCTTACGGTGGCCATCCTGCTGCTTTTCGTGCTGGTGGTGAGCAGGAGTTTCCGCTACTTGGCGATGATCCTTTTCTCGATGGTCTCCACGCTGGCCATCTCGGCCATTTTCTATTATCTGGTCGGGGTGGAGATACACATCACTTCGCTGGCGGGGATCACCATCTCCTTGTGCCTGATCATCGACAATACGATCGTGATGGCCGACCAGTTGAAACACCGGCGCAATTTCAAGGCCTTCCTGGCCATCCTGGCGGCTACGCTGACCACCATTTCGGCTATCGTGGTGGTCTTTTTCCTGCCGGACGACGTGAAGGTAACCCTCGAGGACTTTTCGATGGTGATCATCATCAACCTGGCGGTGTCGCTCTTCGTGGCGCTGTTCCTGGTGCCGGCCTTGATGGACAAGTTCGGGATCTACGACCAGAAGCGCAACGTGTTCGCCGTGTCGCGTTTTCTGCCCGGGTGGTGGACCCGTTCCCGCTTCCGGGGCAAGCGTTCGGTGGTGTACCTCAACCGTTTCTTCGAGCGGCAGATCCGTTTTATCTACCGGTATCGGGCTTGGGCGATCCTCGTACTCATCCTGGCTTTCGGCCTTCCGGTGTTCAAACTTCCGGAAAAGGTCGATGGCGAGGGCTTTTGGGCGACGGCCTACAACAAGACCCTTGGTTCGTCCACATACAAGGAGAAGGTAAAACCCATCGTGGACAAGGCCTTGGGCGGTACGCTCCGTCTGTTTGCTGACAAGGTGCCCACCGGGACGTATTACAGCAGCGACCGGCAGGAGACAGTTTTGTATGTGTCGGGTTACATGCCTACCGGGACGACTCTCGAGCAGATGAATGCCGTGGCGATGGAGATGGAGAGCTATCTTTCGGAATTTCCCGAGATCCGCCAATTCCAGACCTCGGTGTACAAGAACACTGCGAGCATTCAGGTGTTTTTTACCAAGGAGGCGTTGAAGACTTCCTTCCCCCTTTCGTTGGATGAAGAGGTCAAATCCAAGGCCAACGCCTTGGGAGGGGCGCAGTGGTCGGTTTCGGGCGTGGGCGACTATTTCTCCAACCGCACCTACGAGTCGGCCGGCTACAACACCATCACGGTGCGGGGATACAACTACGACCAACTCTGGGGCATCGCCCTGGCGATGAAACAACGCCTGCTCACCAACCAGCGTATCCGCGAGGTGTCGATCAACTCCCAGTATTCGTACCAGAAACAGGACTATACCGAATATACCTTCTCCTACGACCGCCAGCAGATGACCAATTCGGGCATCGCTCCGGGGCAGGTCAATGCGAATATTTACGATATCCTCGGCGAACCGTCCGTAGCCCAGGTCCAGGGCGACGGGTACATGGAGAAGGTAAAACTCCGCTCGCGTCAGCGGGATGCCTATGACGTGTGGAACGTGCGCAATACGGCGGAACAGGAGGACTCCACCCAGTACCGTTTGGCACAGTTCGGCGATGTAGCCAAGACCCAGGCCCCGCAGGAAGTGCGCAAATCCAATCAGCAGTACACCCTGGTGCTCCAGTACGACTACATCGGTTCGTCCGTCTCGGCGGAAAAGGTGCTCAAGAATTTCAAGAAGGAGTTCGAAGAGACGATCCCCGTGGGGTATAGCATCGATACCGATCGCCGCTGGGGGTGGGGAAGTTCCTCCGGAGGGTTGTATTTCGTGCTGGGGATCATCGCGGTGATCATCTTTTTCCTTTGTTCCATCCTGTTCAATTCGCTCCGTCAGCCTTTTGCCGTGATCATGGGGATTCCGATATCCCTCATCGGCTTGTTCCTGACGTATTATCTGTTCGAGGTGCGGGTGGACGAAGGTTGCTTTGCGGCCATGATCCTGCTGAGCGGTATTACGGTCAATGCTTCCATCTACATCATCAACGACTACAACAACGTAGCCAAGGCCTGCCACCGCAGCAAGATGGGCACGTACAAGAAGGCCTTCAACTCGAAGATAACCTCCATCATGCTCACCGTGCTGTCCACCGTACTGGGCTTCGTGCCGTTTCTGGTGGGTGCACGGGAGGGCTTCTGGTATCCGATGGCCATGGGAACCATCGGGGGACTGGTCATGTCGCTGGCGGGGATATATTTCTTCCTGCCGCTCTTTATGGGGATAGGCCGCCGGGAAGCGGGCGATGCTCCGCCCAAAGCGCGGGTTCCGTTCCGGGAGCGTTTGTCCCGCTGGAAGAAATTGCCCGGGCGCTTTTTTGCGTGGGTGCGCGCGAAGGTTTTCCGCCGGGAGGGCAGCGTGTCGGTTTGAGATACGGTTTGTGGAAGGAAAGCGTTTTTGAGGCGGGCAAGCGAAGCGCCGGGGGCAAAGCCCCCGGCGCTTCGCTTGCCCGCCTCAAAAAACGGATTTTTTATAAAGACAGTAAAGGGGGAGTGGGAGGAACCTTATTCCCCGGCGATCATCATGATCTCAATGTTGACGTTCTTGGGCAGGTTGGCTACCTGGTAAGCTACGCGGGCCGGTGCCGTCTCGGGCTTGAAGTATTCGGAATATACCTTGTTGACCTTTTCAAAGTCGTTGATATCCTTGAGCAGGATGGTAGCCTGGAGAACATTTTCGAAGGTCATGCCGGCCGCGCGGAGGATTTCGCCGATGTTGTCCATCACCAGGCGGGTCTCCTTCTTGGCCGAATCCAGCACCACCTTGCCCGTTTCGGGGTCGATGGGGATTTGTCCGGAGATGTAGAGCATCGAGCCGTATTTTACAGCCTGGGAGTACGCACCGATGGGTTGGGGAGCTTTGGGGGTAAAGATGATCTGTTTCATGGTATCAAGGAGTCTGGTTGATTGGTTCAGTTGAAGATAGAGCTGCGGTAATACTTGCTTTGGTCGTACTTCAAGTCGCGCAGCAGCGAAGCCGAAACGCCGATGAAGAAACTGTAGTTGGAATAGTACGAGATAGGCGCCCAGGTGAGGGTCATGTTCCAGGTGCCGAGGCTGCGGGCGAAATTGAAACGCAGGTCGGTGATCTTGCTGGCTTCGAAATCGTATCCGGTGCTCATTTCCATCTTCCATTTCTGGGAAAAGGCCAACGAGCCGCTCAGGGTGAGCGAATTGGTCTTGGTCGGTGTTTTTGAGGTTTTGCTGTACGAGTAAGTATACGAGAGCCGGATCGACCAGTCGGGGGCATAGCTCATGTAGCCATCCGGGTCGTAGGTGCCTTCCGAGTCGCTGTTTTTACTCAGTTCCGTGTTCCCGCTTTGGCCTTCTTTCTTTTTGCGGAAGTCGGCCTGGGAGACGGTAAAACCGGTGTTGAAGCTGGCGAAGGTCAGACGGGGAGGCCCGTATTCGTCGATGCGGTTGTAGTTTTCATCCACCTTGTACGGGGAGAAGTTGAACCGGAAGTTCAGGTTGACGCGGTTTTGGAAAAAGTTGGTGCTTCCCGAGATAGGGATGTCCGACAGTTTGAACTGCGCCGCAGCGAAGTTGTACGATATGCTGGTGTTGAGGTTGTTGAGCAGCTTTATCTTTTTGGTCTTCGTGCCGGTGGAGTCGCTCTTGTCCGCTACTTTGGCTTCGAAATTGTTGGAGAGTGAAAAAGCGAGGGACTGCTGCTGCCCGCCGAACCCCGGCGGCGAACTGATCCCGACCCCGGCGTCGAAGTACGAGAAATACTGGAGTTCGGCCAGTCGGTCGCCCGTCTGCACGGCGTAGTAGTATCCCCAGAATTCGGTCGAAAAGTCCGGAGAAAAGGTGTAGGATAAAGAAGGGCTCACCACATGCCGGATGGCGCGCAGGGAGCCTTTCTCCCCGAAATTGAACAGCCCGTAGAGCATCGTGGAGAGCGAAGCCGACGTGCTGAAAGTACGCAGGGCCTTGAATCCCGAAAGGGTGTCCGCTACCAGGGTGCCGCTATCCTCGTCCCAATGCTTCTGGGTGTATTTGAAGTTCCAGTCCTCGTTGTAGTTTGCACTCAGGCTCAGGCTGAAGTACTTCATCACCTTGTAGGTGGCGCTGATGGGGATGCGGTGGGTAACGCCCATCTTGGCTTTCTTCCACATGTTCGAGGTCATGAAATCGCTGATCGGCAGGTCGGATACCGTGTTGGTCCCGGTCATGGTCCACTGCAGGTTGATCTTCTCGTACCATTTCCGTCCGTCGGATTCCTTGCGCTTGAAGGGGTAGATGCGGTTCATCGTTACCAGCAGCGTCGGGAAGGTCAGGGACATCCTGTCCGTGGAGTTGTTCTGGGACTGGTTGATCGTCAGGCTGGTGGTGAAGGGCGAAGAACCCCAGGTCTTGCTCAGGTTGATGGAGGACGAGGTAACGGAATTGGTGATGTAGTTGTTGGTATAGATCTGATCCAGCGAATTCTGGTAATATCCCGACGACGAGAAATTGACATTGGCCGAAAGGGAAAGCCCCGGCATCCACTTGCTGTCCTGACGGTGGCTCCAGGTCAGGCTCCAAGGGCGGCTTTTGCTGTAGTTCGGCAGGCCGATCTCGCCGTACACCGTGTTGGAAAAGTCGAACGAAAGGCTTCCCGAGAAGTGGTATTTCCAGATGTAATTCAGTGTGGTACGGATCGCCCAGGAACCTTTCGTGTAAATGTCCCCCCGGACTTCGGCGTGGAGGTAGTCGTTGAATACCAGGTAATACCCCAGGTTCCGCAAGCCGAACCCTTGGTCGTTGGTCACATCGTAACTGGGTAGCAGTACCCCCGAGGCCGGATAGGTGTTCAACGGGAAAAAGGCGAACGGCAGCACCAGCGGAGTGGGCACATCCGCGATGTACAACTGGGAAAAACCGGCCACGAGGCTTTCTCCGGCGGTCATTTTCACCCGGCTCGATCGGATGTAGTAATCCGTCTCTTCGCCCGTGCCGTCTATCCAGCCGCGAAGTTTTTCATCGGTGGAAAAATAGAAGTCGGAAGCGTAGTAGACGTTTTCCCCTTCCTTGCGCACGTCCCGTCCCGCTCCGTAGCCTTCCTGCTGGCTGGTCTTCACGTTGCGAATGTAACCGCGCTGGGTGTTGTAGTCGTACACCATCGAATAGGCGTCGTACTGCTGGTCGCCCTGGGTGAAGATGGGTTTTTGGGTCTGCAAACCGGTGGAGTCCAGGATGGAACGCGCATAGGCAATGCCGTTGGCGTAGTCCAGCATGATGTACCCGGCCTGGATCTTTACATCGCCGTAGACGATCTGCGCCTCGTCGTAGAAGTAAGCCCGCTTGGTCGTTTCGTCGATGTCGTAAAACCCTTTCGCCTGGTAATTGACGTCGCTCATCAGGATGCGGTCTTTTCGCAGCGCCGCACTGTCGGCTACCGTGAGGGTATCGGAAAAAGGATCCACTGCGGTGGAATCGCCCGGAAGGAGGCCGGGGATGTTTTCCGGAAAGGCCATTTGGTCGCCTGTCCAGGAAAGGCTGTCGGTCGCCTGCGCAGGAAGTTCCGGTACGGCCAGCGTGGTGGTATCGGCGGGCAGCAGCGCAACGCCTCGCTCCGTCGGCCGGATATGGGCGTATGCAGCCTGGGCAAAAAAGGCAAGCAGCAAAAAAAACGTTAGTATGCCTTTGCGATTTGTGTACAATGCTTTTAAGTAATAATTTTGCTGGGGAGTTGCCCGTATGCCCGTATTTTCCCCGGATGGTTTTACAAGGCTCAAAATTATCAAATTTTTACGGCTTTGGCTGTCCTTGCGCGCGTTAATGCGGTGCGAAATTTGATCTTTCGGAGTTTTGCGGAAAAGGGCAACGGACAATAAATTGATAATGAATAAAATATGTTTTTGAGAAAAGATAGGTTCTTCGCTTGGGGTACCCGAGGATGGATCGGGGCGCTTCTCCTGTTGGCCGCCGGATTTTTCCCGGGACAGGTACACGCCCAGTCGCCGGGCGAAGGGAAATTCATCGTCGTGCTGGATCCCGGCCATGGGGGGAAAGATCCCGGAACGCTCGGGACGCGGCGTACCCGCATCTATGAAAAGCACGTGGTGTTGGCCGTGGCGCAAAAACTGCGGGATATGTTGCAGGACAGTCTGCCCGATGTGCGAGTCATCCTTACGCGCGACGGAGACCGGTATCCTTCTTTCAAGGAGCGGGTCGATGCCGCCAACAAAAACCGGGCCGATCTGTTCGTCTCCATCCATTGCAATGCGGCAGGTAGCAGTGCCGCATGTGGAGCGGAGACCTATGTGATGGCCACCAACAAGTCGGCAGCCAATCTCGAAATCTCCAAAACGGAAAACGCTCCGATGCTCATGGAGGAAAATTACCGGGAAGTGTATCGCGGTTTCGATCCCGATGACCTGGAGTCGAATATCGGGAAGAACATCGAGCAATTTGCCAACATGAAGCACAGCATCGCTTTCGCAGCCTTGGCACAGGAGGGGATGAACCGCATTGGAGGACGGAAAGACCTCGGGGTCAAGCAAGCCGTGCTGTACGTAACTTATGCCACGATCGTCCCGGCTGTGCTGGTGGAACTGGGCTTCTTGTCCAACCGTACCGAAGAGTCCTTTTTGCATTCCGAACATGGACAGACCCTGATGGCCCGTTCGTTGTACGATGCCATTCGTAAGTACAAGATACGTTTCTACGATGTGCCCGAAGGCAATACCTCCTCGGCGTCCAGCATCGAAAGCGTGATGTCCGCCGTGCTGGCCGACCCCTCCTCCGAAGGACAGGATCGGGATGCCGCCTCTGCGGTACAGTATTGCGTGCAACTCACCGCTTCGCCCAAAGCACTGGATGTGCGAACGAACGTACTGCTGAAAAAATTCCGGGGAGTGGTGTATTTCCGGGAAAACGGGATGTACAAGTACACCACGGCGCGGGTATCGCGCTATGCCCAAGCGGTGGAGGCACTCGCGGACGCCCGGGAAAAGGGAGCGAAGGATGCCTTCATCGTGGCCTTTCGCGGCGACGAAAAGATCGATGTAGCCCGGGCGCGCTCGCTTTCGGGGGAATAATCCGTTGGCGGCTTGACGGTTTTTCTCTACCTTTGCACGGATAAGCTAACGAAAAAACGGTTTCGGCCTTGAAATACAAGAGAGAATTCAAGATAGGATTGGTGAGCTTCGTGATCCTCATCGCATTTATCTGGGGTGTGAATTTCATCAAGGGGCACAATTTCTTCAGCCCGAACAACAGTTATTATGCCGTGTATCCTTCTTCGGGAGGCTTGCAGACCGGGCGTGTGGTCAAGATCAATGGCGTGACGGTAGGCTTGGTGTCGGACATCAGTTTTTATTCTCCCGATCTGGACAGCGTCGTAGTGCGTTTCGATGTGGACAAGAAGTACCGCTTCACCCGCAATTCCATCGTGGAGATCGGTTCCGGGACCTCGCTCATGTCGGATGTGGAGATGAACATTGTGCTCGCCCCCGGCGGAATGCTGGCCGAGGACGGGGATACCCTCCAGGGGGTTCTCAACGGAGGGTTGATGGAGATGATCGGTAGCACGATCAAGCCGCTGCGCACCTCGATGGTCCAGACTCTGGCTTCGTTGGATTCCGCGCTCAAGCGGGTAAATGAGTTGATGGACCAGGAGAACCAGGCGAATATCTCCTCGTCGCTGGCCTCGCTCTCCGTTACCCTGGGAAATATCCGGAAGATGTCGGCCGATCTGGCGGCCCTGTTGGATCAGGAGCAAGGGCAGATCCCCCGTATCGCCGACCACCTGGCTTCCGGCACGGGCAAACTGGACAGCCTGCTCGCGGAGGTTTCGGCAGAGGATTTTGCCTCCACGCTGGCCGATCTGCGCAGTACGTTGGCCAACCTGACGGAGATCACGGCCAAGGTCAAGGCCGGCGAAGGCACCGTAGGCCGCTTGTTGGAAGACGGGCAGGTCTATGACAATCTGGTCGAGGCTACCCGTTCGCTCGATGCGCTGCTGGCCGATGTAAAAGCCAACCCGGGGCGCTACGTCAATGTCTCGGTCTTCGGCAAGAAAGAGCCTACCGAGACCAGCCGGGTGAAGGATTCGCTGCGGGCGGCCCGCCTTCGTGCCCGCGCAGCCGAATAATGATTTCTCCCGCCTTGTCTTGCGGGGGAGGGGTCAGGCGGTCGCGGCGCGATAATACCATCCTGTGATATTTTTTGAAAAATGACAGGCATTTCCCTTTGGCTGTACGTGTTTTTCGCCGGGGTGGTCGCGGCGGCCATCCTTTGGCGTGCGTGGCGCATCCTTCGCGCTTGCCGCAGCGGAAAGGAAACGCCTGCGGCGCATCCGCGTCCTCCGTTCGGGGATCGCTGCGGGACGGACCTGCGGACTTTTTTCCAAAAACGTTGGGCGGCAGTGCTTCACACGGTGCTGGTGTTTTCGTTCCTGGGGATGTGCGTGGATGCGTTGTGGTATCCGTTGGGTGCGGGGGGAGAGGCTTACCGTATCTTTTCGGCGGGCAACGCAGCCCTGGCTGCGGCGGCTATCGCCGCCGCAGCAGGGCTGCTTGCCCGCCGCATTCGTCCCATCGCGCGTTACTGGAGCCTTTCCCCCGCCCAGCGCCGGGACGGTTTTGCCGTGCTGGGCTTGGAGATCGCCTCGGCTGCTACGCTGTTGGCCGTGTACGCAGGCTGGCAGCAGGGAGCGTGGTGGCATTACGGTATCCTGCTCGTTTTCGGACTGTACATCACCTTTTCCAAGCACCTGCACATATTCCTGGCGCCGGTGTATTTGGCCGTCTTCGGCCGGAGGGAGACCTTTTCCCCCGATGACATGCCGGAAGTAGCCCGCGAACTGGACGTATTGGAGGGGCGCGCCCCCGTTTCGGAAACGCCGCCGGAGCGGATGGGAGCCTGTCAAGCGTCGGACCTTACGCGCGGAAGGCTGCTTTCCGCCTTTTCCTGTACCGAATGCGGGCGGTGCGAAAGCGTTTGTCCCGTGGCGGCGATAGGAGTTCCGCTTTCTCCCCGGAAGATCGTGGCGGAGGTGCGGCGTGCAGCGATGGGAGAGGATGATGGCGTGTTGTACGACAAGTCCATCCTTCGGGACGAAGCCTTTGCCTGTATCTCGTGCGGGGCTTGTCTGGAGGCATGTCCCATTGCGATCTCTCCGATGGACCTTCTGCTCCAGGTGCGTCGTTATGCCGTGTTGGAGCAGGGGGAGCTTCCCCCCGAAGAAGCCCGTGTGGCGGAAAGCATCGTAGCTACGGGCAATCCTTGGGGCATGGAAACGGCAGGTGAAGAGGGATCGGAAGAAAGGATTCCGCTGGCCGATCCCGAGCATCCGACCGAGTACCTGTTGTGGCGGGGTTCGATGGGGATTTATGATCCGCAGGGGCGTGCGGCCGTTCGGACGGCTGCCCGCCTGTTGGACGCAGCGGGGGTGTCCTGGTCGGCTTTGCCGCAGGAAGAGGAATGCGACGTGGCCGATTGGTTGCGCTATCGGGGGGATGAGTGTACGTTTTTGGCTGCTGCCCGCCGCAATATCGAGTGTTTGCACCGGTATGGGGTGCGCAGGATCATTACCCCGTGTCCTCACAGCCTGTCGGTATTGCGGGATCAGTATCCTTCGCTCGGGAGGCGTTTTTCGGTGCAGCACCTCTCGGAATTCGTCCTGCAGGCTCTCCGGGAAGGCAGGCTGCGATTGCCCCGTACTCTGGAAGGGCAAACGGTGGTGTATCACGATCCGTGCCGGCTCTCGCGGGCGCACGTCGTGGAGGCTCCCCGGGAAGTGCTTCGGGCGCTCGGGGCGCAAGTGGTCGAGGCGCCGCAGGCCGGGCGAGGTTCGATGTGCTGCGGTGGGGGCGGGTATTTTGCGGAAGGGGAAGCCCCTGCGGGGATCGCTGCCCGGCGGATGGAACAACTGGCTTCTACCGGGGCGCAGGAAGTGATCACGGCCTGTCCGTACTGTTATCAGGTATTGTCGCAGCTTGCCGGAGAGAAGGCTCTTCCGGTATCCGATCTGACACAGTGGTTGCGGGTCTGAATGGGATTTTGATAAGACAGGAGGCGTCTCGGTTCCGTCAAGGGCGAAAATGTTGTTTTCGATTTACCGCTGCGTTGGCCTTTGCGTATATTTCCGTATCTTTGTCCCGATTGCAGGGGTCGGTTTTTGGCTTTGACAGCAAGGTCGGCCGAGATGTAAGCACGTCGGGCTCACGAAGTACGGCCCGTTAATCCTGATCTTCGGAATACAACTGGCGAAAACAATTACGCTCTTGCTGCTTAATCCTTCCAGGAAGCATTAAGCCAACGTCCGCTCCAGGAGCGGAGGCGGGATGCCTCTCCGAAGCCACGTCCTGCGGCGTCGGGCAAAGGGGTACCGTAAAAGCGGGAACAAGCCTGCGGGAGTTCCGACCGCAGGACGGAAATTGCACCGGAACGTAAGCTGCGGACAAGGGTGTTTGCGACTATGCCGCGGCCTGACAACCTTTCACAAAATAAGCGTGTAGAAAGCATTGAGGTTGCTTGTTTGGACCCGGGTTCGACTCCCGGCGACTCCACAAATCCCGTTTCTCGGAGAGGGAAACGGGATTTTTTTGTTTCTCAAGAAAACCTTTGCCGCTTTTTTAACTTCCTCCGCCCTTGCGGGAAAATATCCCGCGCCGTATCTTGCACGGAAAATCCTGCATCAATACAAAACGACATACACCGATGAAAAAAATTCTCCAACTGCTCCTGGTACTCTGCCTGCCGGCCGCAGCCCACGCCCAGTACTTCGAACTGACCCCCGATGGTTTTGTCAATGCTTCCGATCCGTCCAAAAAATACGTCGTGCTGGAGTTCCCGGACAACGACCAAAAGCAAGCCTACGACAAGGTCGACCAGTATTTCCAGTCCGTTACCGGGAAGACGTACGATGTGGTGCGCGTGCCCAACGACCGTATCTCGGCCACCGCAACTACCCCGATAACAGCCCAAGCGGGGATTTTTCCCCGTCCGTACGATACCCAGTACACGCTGACCATCCGTTTCAAGGACGGGAGGATACGCATCGACGGCCCCTCGATCGACCAGATGTCCGCCGAGGACGGTAAACTGCGCCTGTATCCTACCGAACCGCAAAAAGGAGTGGATGGATATTTTATTTTCGGCAAGGACGGCAAAGTGAAGAACAACCCGGGAAAGGAAAACCTGGAACAGTTTTTCAACGATTTCGTCAATGAAATCATCGTCGTATTCAAAACAACAGATACTTCCGACGACGATGACGACTGGTGAGCCATCCGGAGGCTCCTTGCTTCGAAATAAGACCGTACAAGCATTTGAAGAGCGTGCAAACGAAAAGCCCTCCGGCGGAAGATTCCGCCGGAGGGCTTTTCGTTTGCACGGATACCTGCCGAAGCCTTATTTCTCTTCAGGCAGGCAGAATATCGTTACACTGTTCTCGCGGTCGATGTATTTGCGGGCCGTATCGCGTATCTTCTGGGCGGAAAGCGCATCGATCCACTTCTTCTGATCGAGAATCTTATCTACCGGTTTGCCCAGTTCGTACTGCTGATCCAGTGCCGAGAGCCAGAAATTGTTCTTTTCGATGTTCTCGGCCCACTGAACCAAGTTCTGAGCTTTCTGGTCGGCCACTTCCTTCTCGGTCGGTCCCTCGGTCAGGAGTTTGTCCAGTTCGGACAAAGCGCGCTGGCGCAGCGCCTCGTACATCTCCATGTTGGAGGCAAAGACGATGCGGAAGGCAGCTTCCCCGCGCGGAGTATAAGTAGCCTGGCCGATAGCGCCCGGGGAGTACGTACCGCCCATCTCCTCGCGCAGGGCGTTGATCAGGCGCATCATCAGGATACGGCCGAAGACCTGCAGGTCGAAAGCAGCCTGGGAATCGTACTCGACGTCTTTTTTCCAATAGATGTCCACCTGGGTTTTCTCATCAACCCCTTTGTGGAAGGTGGCCGAAACCGGGCCTTTCGGGTAGTCGAGGTTCATGTCCTTGTACTGTTCCTTGACACCTTTGGCCGGCAGGGAAGCCAAGTAAGTCTCGACGAAAGGCTTGATCTGGTCGAGGGTAAAGCTACCCACGAAGAAGAACGTAAAGTCGTCCGCTCCGGCGAAACGCTCGCGGTAGATCTGCTCGATGCGCGAGAGGTCCATCCGGTCGTACTGTTCGGGCAGGTAGAAAGCCGGCAGGGAACGCGGATTGCCGTTGCCCAGCAGTTCCTTTTTCTTGTACTGGAAATAGCTCTCCGGATCGTCCATTGCGTTGGCCACGCGGTCCTTCATGTTCTTTTTGTACACCTGGAAGTACTCCTGGGTAAAGTTCGGCGCGGTGAAATCCAAGTAGATAAGCTCGAAAGCCTCTTTCATGTCCTTCTGAACGAAACGCCCGCTCATCCCCTCGAAATAAGCGGCGATATACGGCATTACCGACACGTTCTTGCCGGCCAACAGCTTTTGCAGGTCGGTATCGCGGATGCCGTTTACACCATCCAGAACGGCCGTAGCGTTGGAAATGTTGATGTCATCCTCGGCCGTGTAGAGCGAACGTCCACCCCGGCTGGTAGCCGAGAAGAGGATTTCGTCGTCCTTGAACGTAGTGGGCTTGAGCACCACCTTGGCACCGTTGGAGAGCGTCCATTCGGTTACGCCCACCTCGGCATACGATTTTTCCGAAACCACCCGTCCGGCCTGCGGAGCCTGCTCCATCAGCTGGGTAGCGGTCAGACCGTCTTCGTAGGGCTGGATCGTCTGGTCTTTTTCCACGGCATCGAATACCCCGACCAGTTCCTCGGCCGTGGGATAAGGCTGTCCCTCGGGACCCAGGACGATGACCACGCGGTTGTCGTCGGTAATCAGGCTCTTGGACAAGGCATTCACCTGCTCCAGAGTAACGGTCGGCAGAGCAGCCTTGATCAGGTTGTACTCGAAAGCAATGCCGGGAATAGGTTCGTGCTCCAGGAAAGCGCGGATGTACTCTTCGACCCGGTTTTCGGACAGGGTCTTGTCGCGGTTGGCATAGCTCTGCTCGTAGCTGGAGAGCAGCATGGCCTTGGCACGTTCCAATTCTCCTTCCGTAAATCCATAACGCTGTGCACGTTCCGTCTCGGTCAGCAAAGCCTTGAAGGCCTCCATCGAACCTCCGGGGGCACATACGGCCACGGCCATGAAGGCATCCGTAGGACGCAGCAGCGACGAATAGCCCGCTCCGGCGTACATGAACGGAGCACCCGGCTTCTGGGACATTTCGGTAAGGCGCTGGGAAAGCATCAGACCGTAGAGCGTCTTCATGACCGAAGACACATAGTCGCCTTGTGTTTCGTCGATGCGGGAAGGGATCTTGAACATCACCTGTACCTGCGTGCCGGACATTTCCTTGTCGGTTACCACCACGGCTTTCGAGTCGGCATGATGGGGGATCTGGATCTCCTGACGGATGGGAGCTTTTTTCGGGTTTTTGGCCTTGCCGAAATGCTCCTGGATGGATTTCTCGACCACAGCCGGGTCGATGTCGCCCACCACGATCAGTGCCATGTTGTCCGGGCGGTACCAGGCGTGGTAAAAGTCGCGGATCGTCTGGTAGGGGAAGGTCTTGAGGATCTCTTCCTTACCGATGGGCAAACGGTCGGGATACTTGGAACCGTAGAGCAGCACGGGGAAGAATTTCTCGCGCATACGGTCCATCGCCCCTTTGCCCAGGCGCAATTCCTCGAGGATCACGCCGCGTTCGTCGTCGATCTCCTGATCTTCAAAAGCCAGGTGGAAGGCCCAGTTTTCCATGATGCGCATACCCTCCTCGAATTTGTCGGAAGGAATGGGCAACATGTACACCGTTTCGTCGAACGAAGTATAGGCATTCAGGTCATTGCCGAAACGGATACCCATCGACTCGATCTGTTTGACCACGGAGTTGCCGGGGTAGTCCTTCGACCCGTTAAAGGCCATGTGCTCCACGAAGTGGGCCAGACCCTGCTGGTCGTCGTTCTCCAATACGCTGCCGGCATTGACCGCCAGACGCAGTTCGACTTTGTTTTCCGGCAACTTGTTTTGCCGGATGTAGTACGTAAATCCGTTTTTGAGCTTGCCCACTTTCACGGCCGAATCCACCGGAAGCGGCGCCGAGGGGTCGTACTGGAACTCCTGGGCAAAAGCCGCGCTCCCACCCCATACGAGCAGGACGGAAAGCAGCGCGATTTTTCGAAGAAAATTCATGTCAGTTTGTGTTTTATGGATTTGTTTGTGTGATGATACAAAGGTAAAAGAATTCCGTCCGATTTTCTCGCCCCGATCAAGGCATCTTGGGAAGCGAAAACGAATCCAGCACCGTCTTTTCCGGACGGGTCACGCGTCCCCACAGGTTTACCTTGCCCCGGAACCCGTACCACGCGCGGCAGATGAGCACGAACACCACCCCGGCCACCGCCATTACCAGCGTATCGGTCCAGCCCACTTCGGGAGAAAGATCGCGGAACACGGCCGCCGTGTCGAATACCATGCCGTTGCTGGTAACCAGCAGCGAACTCATCAGGTTGTTGGCAAAGTGCATCCCGGCCGCCAGTTCGATCCCGTCGTCCTTGATGGCGACAAAGCCCATGATGAGCCCCATCAGGACGTACTGCGGCATGGCGGTCCAGAAACCGAAGGTATCGATCTCCGGATTGGCCGAGTGCATCAGCCCGAAGAGCAGCGAAGTGGCCAGCAGGGCCGCCCAACGGTACCGGAACAGCAAGGCCGAACCCTGCATGAGATACCCCCGGAACACGACCTCTTCAAAACCCGTCTGGAACGGGAAGAGCAGCAATCCCACCAGCAAGAGCGGGAAAAACTTCGACGGCTCGAAATTCAGCACCACGTCGGCATCCGTGAGGACCTGCTGGACCGTTACCAGGGTTACCAGAACACCCCATACCAAAAATCCGAACCCGAAACGGCGCACGTCCCAGCGCTTCCGTCCGGTGGTATAGTCCGTGAAACGTTTTTTCTGAAAAATTCTGGCAAACACCACCAGCGCCAACAGGCCTACCGCAAACGAAAGGAGCATCAAGGCCAGTCCCGCGGTGTCCCTCACTTGGGAGAGTGCCGCCGTATCCCCGGCCTGGACGGCATCCAGGTTGGTCATCATGGCATAAACAGCAAACGGGATACCTCCCACCTGCGCCAAGACAAACACCAGTACCAGCACCAGCAGGTAGAGGTACCACTTGTTTTTACCGATAAAGGATTTTTGCAGAAACATTGTTTTTCGATGGTTTTACTTATGGTTTTCTGTTGATTGCAACGATTTTTCCACGTCCGATTTTTTATCCGGCATTTTTACTCATTCCTCTTCTTCCTCCGGTGCAGACGGCACGTATTCCAGGATTTCCCCCACCTGGCAGTCCAACGCCCGGCAGATGGCCGAAAGGGTGGAAAAACGGATGGCTTTCGCCTTGCCCGTCTTGAGAATGGACAGGTTGGCCGGAGTGATGTTTACCCGCTCGGCCAATTCGTTGAGGGACATCTTCCGCCGGGCCATTACCACGTCTATGTTTACGATGATCGCCATAGCTTTCCCTCCGTTATACCGTCAATTTTTGTTCTTCACTCATCGTGTACCCGATGTGGAACACCTCGGCCAAGAACAGGATCACCACACCGATGAACAGTTCCGGAATCGAATCCACAGGCACACCCGCATCCAGCACCCACTCGCCCTGGGGCGCATACCGCTGCAGCATCTCGATGGAATTCAGGTGCATCAGGTACGTAGCAACATCGGAAAGGATCGTGGCCAGAAGCACCGCCCAGGCCAGCCATTTCATGTAGCGGATCACCTTGTGGGAGAAAACCGTCCCGGCGCGCAAACTGCGCCGGATCGAACCCAGGATGAGAAACAGCAGGACGAAAACCGCGATCTGGCAGAACAGACCCAGGACCAGCAATACGTACGAAGACAGGACCTTCGGCGTGTAGACCTCCCGTGCATCCGTTCCCGAAACCAGCACGTTGTACGAATATACCCCGGGCGTGCAGACCTGTACCGTACTGTCGGGCGAGGTATAAACCGCCGTTTCCGGTCGGGAAAACAACTCCCCGTTCATCACGTCGAAGTCCAGCACGGCAAAAACAGGTTCCCCTTTCGAGGTGGACATTTCCACGCTCAGGTCCATCCCTTCGGCCGCCCCGAGGAAAAAACTCAGCGCATTGAGCAGCACCATGCCCACTACCATCGCAAAAAGCCCTATGTACAGCCTGCGTACCCGTCTGATGTTTTGCTTTTCCATCGTCTTGTCGGTTTCTTGTCTTCGATAGATGTGCGCTCCGGCCGATTCGCGGGCGTAAAGCACGGGACAAAGATAAAGACGTATTTCTGAAAAACAAATAAAATTTATCGTTTTTCGATAAATTTTTATTGAAAGAAGAAAATTGCCCGGGAGCATCTCCGCGACAACTTCGCCTCAAGGCAGACCTTGAGTGCAGTGCGGGCGGGTTTCCCGGGGGCAAAAGCCCCCGGGAAACCCGCCCGCACTGCACTTGCCCCGGCGAGGAGATCAGTCCTCCGTCAGGTAAGCCGCCGTGATCCGAGCGATGTACACCCGGTGCAATCCTCCGTGCTGCGCATCGTAAAACCGGGGGAGGATCGCCGGGTCGAGGAACTTCCCGGCCTGGAGATCGGACACATACAGCTTTCGGCACTCCAGCACCACCCGCGCCTGAGCGAAAGTTACGCCCCCGCCCGGCGCCGGGACAGGCGTAAGGCCGGATTCGGCCACCTTATCGCCGTCGCGTCCGGATTTGGTGCCCAGCAAGGACAGCGCGCTGCGATACCGTCCGTCGAAAAACGAAAGGGTAAAGCCTTCCTCCCGTTCCATGAACCCGTACGTATAACGTTCGGGACGGACAAAGACAAAGGCTACCGGAACATTCCACAGATGCCCCACGCCGCCCCAGGAGGCCGTCATCGTATTGAAATCGCCCATCTGTCCGGCCGTTACCAGCATCCAGTCCCGGCCGATGAGCCGGATCGGATTGTCCGAAAGGTCTTCCGGTGCTATCTTTTTCATCGCTTGTCTTTTTGTTTTACACTCGCCTTACCCGGCATTTCTTATTCCCGCGCTTTTATCGCCCCTGTCCTGCCAGTCGGCCCGTCCTTCCTGGCGTCTTATCTCCCGATACTCCTTCGAAGCCTTGCTTTCGCGCCGAGGAACCCGTCGGGGGGGCGCAGAGAAAAAGGGGCAAGGGAAAAATCACTCCTTGGCGCGGTCGGAAGGCTCCGCAGCCTTCTTCTGCACCTCGTGCAGGGTTCCTCCGTCGATTTTCACCGTGCGGGAAGGGAACTTGAGGATCATCGTGTAGTCGTGCGTAGCCATGACCACGGCCGTCCCGTGGCGATGGTTGATGTCGAGCAGCAGGCGGAGGATCTCGGCCGAAGTATTGGGGTCGAGGTTGCCGGTAGGCTCGTCGGCGATGATGAGTTCCGGTTCGTTCAGCAAGGCCCGGGCTACGGCGATGCGCTGCTGCTCGCCTCCGGAGAGCTCATACGTAAATTTGTCCTGCGTGCCCTGCATGCCGACGTTGCGCAGCACTTCGAGGATGCGCTCCTTGATCTTGGTCTCGTCGCGCCATCCGGTTGCCCGCAGCACGAAGGCCAGGTTCTGGTACACGTTGCGGTCGGAGAGCAGTTGGAAGTCCTGGAAGACGATGCCCAGACGGCGGCGCAGGTACGGGATGCTCTCCTCGTCCAGGCGGCGCAGGTCGAATCCTGCCACGCGCCCTACGCCGGCGGTCAAGGGAACGTCGCCGTAGAGAAGCCGCAGGAGGGTGGACTTGCCGCTGCCCGTCTTACCGATCAGGTAGACGAATTCCCCGTTCTTGATCGAAAGGCGGAGGTCCTTGATGATGATCCCGCCCCGCTGACCGATGCCCGGGGTGTCGATCCAGACGAGGTCTTCGGCAGGCCGCTGCGCCTGCTGCTGCTTGGCTCCGGTCGGGACTTCGTTTTGCTCGGGGGCTGCGGCCTGTGCGTCCATCCCCGGTGTATTCAAGGATACGGTCCCTTCGGAAGCGCTCTCTTCAGTTTTTCTTGTCGTTTGTTCCATCGCCGGAAGGTGTTATTTATCGTCGTCGGTGATCGCGTCGTAGCAGGTCTGCTGGATGCGCGAGCGGAAATTGCCGGAGGAAAGCCGGTTGTTGTTCATCGATTCGAAGGTGCGGTTGGACAAAAAGACGTAGATCATGTCCGCTTCCGGGTCGATCCACACCGCCGTGCCGGTAAATCCGGTATGTCCGAAAGTCTTGGGGCCCATTACCTTGTTGGAGAACGAAGGACGGTCGAAGCCCAGCCCGCGGTAGTTGCCTTCGTCGCAGTAGTAGCACGAGGAGAACAAACGCACCGTACTGTCCTCGATGTAGCGTTTTCCTCCGTACGTGCCTCCGTTGAGGTACATCTGGCACATCTTGGCCATGTCGTCCGCCGTGGAGAAAAGTCCCGCATGGCCGGACACCCCGTCCAGGAACGCAGCCGCCATGTCGTGCACGTAGCCGCGCACGATGGTATGCCGCCAATAGGTTTCATTTTCCGAAGGAACTATCTCGCTGACGGAAAAGCGCTCCAACGGGTTGTATCCCGAACGCCATGCTCCCATCGGTCGGTAGAGCTCGGTCTGCACCAGACTGTCGAGAGGCTGGCCGTAGAACTGTTCGACCATCTGCCGGAAGATGAAGAACGCAAAGTCGGAATAGACATACTCCTTGTCGTCCTTGACCGGCGAGAGGATCATTTGCCGCTGGATCGTATCCTTGATGCTGCCGATGGCGTACATGCCCGGCACCACTTCCTGGGTGAATACGCTGTCGGGCGTTACCCGGTAGTACTGCGGCAGGGGGCGGGTCAGCGAATCGATCGTCTGGAGGTAATACGGGATCCAGGCTTTCAGCCCCGCCCGGTGGGTGAGAATGTCGGCCAGGATCATGTTCTCCTTGTTGGTCCCCCGGAAGACGGGCATCACATCGCCCAGACGGTCGTCCAGGCGGATCTTGCCTTCGTCGTAGAGCTTCATCACGAAAGGCAGGGTAGCCATCACCTTCGTAACCGAAGCCATGTCGTAAATCATGTCGCCCTGCACCTTTTCCGAGCCGTCCATCGCACCCATCGTCGTGCCGTACCAACGGTCGTACACCACGCGCCCGTGCCGGCCCACCAACACGTGAACCCCCGGGGCGGCTCCGCTCTCCACCACTTCCCGCAGCAGCGCGTCGATCTTGTCGAGCGTATCGGCCGACATGCCTACCTGTTCCGCATATCCGTAAGCCAGGCGGATGGCCGGGGAGTCTCCCACCTGGATCCCGCCGAAGATGGCTTCGGCAGCGGCTACCTGCGAAAAATGCGAGGAGGAAGGCGCGCTGACCAGCGAAGCGGATTTTTCCCCGGCCAGTTTCTCCGCCCGGGAGGATTTCGCATCGAAAACCGCCAGGACAACCCTTCCGGGGAGGTCGGTCTCGGAGAGCGCTTTGCGGGCTTGGGAGAAGTCGCGCACGCCCACGATGAGCACATCCTGCGGGGCGACTTTCTTCAGTTCGACCCGTGCGAGGGTCTTGACCGGGGCATACTTGCGCAGGTACTTCTCAAAACTGGGCAGTGCCCCGTCGAAGCGGAAATAGTAAATCGCCTGGCGGGTGAGGTCTTTGACCGGAAGGAGGTCTCCCGCTACCGTCAGGGAACGCTCGGCCAAATCCATCGCCCGCGCCGAGTCGGCCGAGACTTCCAACTGTTTGAGCGCACGGCGGTATTCCTTTTGGACCGATTGGCCGTTTACCGACAAGGCCCCGAAAAGCAGCAGGAGACACCCTGCCGCTCTGAAAAATCCTTTCCTCTTCATGTTTTGTATCTGTCTCTTTTTATGGTCAGTGTTTTATTCCTTGCGATGCAAGGGCCTCGTCCAGGGGGATTTTCACCCCCTCCCGAAAGGCGATGAGGAACGCTTGCGGGTAGCCCTTTCCCTGTACGGCGCGCAACTGTTCCTGCGCTTGTCGGTAGTCGGAAGTCCCCGCCCCGGTGTAATACTTGAGGTATCGGCCCTCCTTTACGGATTTCAAATCGGGGAAAACGCGCAATGCCCGATCGCCCGTCCCTTCGATGGGGCGCACGGAAGCCAGCACCTGCACGTAGTACAGAACCCCGCTCGTGTCCGGGCGGGAGTCCTGCCGGAGGGACGCTTCAGGCATTTCCGAGGAAGGTTGGGGGGCAAAGGCCCGTTCCAGATTGGCTTTGAGCCGTTCCTTGTCCGTAGTCTGTCCTTGCAGCGGAGCGCCGAGCGCCAGCGCCATGAGCGTTGCCATGCAAAAAAACAGGTTTTTCATCGCCCTTCATTTTGCGTTCTTATGGCAAATATAGAAAAAATATACGCAAAGGCGAGCGCAGCACAGCGGACATATCGAATGCTTTTCCCCCATATCCGCACTTTTCCTTGGGAAGGCTTCCCCCGAAAACCCGCAAAAGCGTATCTTTGTCCCCATGAGCCGCCCCGGAGGGAAAGACCGTTTCCCCTCCTCCCGGCACCGATCACCCATTATCCCAACCCCTTGCCATGAAACCCATCTACAGGTATCTGCTCTTCTTCCTCCTGCTCCTGCCGGCCATCGCCCTTCGGGATTACACCCCGGACAACGAACTGCGCTACATCAGCCTGGTAAACGAAGCCCTGCAAAACGGCACCTGGTTTACCTTTTACGACCACGGCACGGTATACGCCGACAAACCGCCCCTGTACTTCTGGTACATCGCCCTGATGCACTTCCTGCTGGGCGCCCACCACATGTGGGCCATCGCCCTGGCCAGCCTCCTGCCGGCCATCGGCATCATCGCCCTGATGGACCGGTGGATGCGGGAGGAATCCGTCCCGTGCGACACCGCCCTGGCCGGGAGCATGCTGATGATCACCGCCATGTACATCGGCACGGCGCTGGTGCTGCGCATGGACATGCTCATGGCGCTCTTTATCCTGCTGGCCTTGCGGGCATTCTACCGTCTCTACCAGGGCAAAGCCTCCCGATCCACCCGCTGGATGATCCCGGTGTACATCTTTCTGGCCATCTTTACCAAAGGCCCGGTCGGATTTCTGATGCCGATGGTCTCCATCGTCGCTTTTCTGGCGATCAAAAAAGACCTCCGGCATTTCGGACGCTACTTCGGATGGGGGCAGTGGGGTGTGCTCATCGGCCTGTGTGTCCTCTGGTTTTCGGCCGTCTATGCCGAAGGCGGCAGTGAATACCTCAACAACATCCTGTTCAAACAAACCGTAGGCCGGGGCGTGAACTCTTTCCACCATGCCGAACCGTTCTACTACTACATAACCCATTTCGCTTACGCGCTGGCTCCCTGGTCGCTGCTCTACCTCGTCTCGTATGTAAAAGGCGTGAAGGCCCGGCTCTGGAAGACCGACCTGGAAAAATTCCTGGCCGCCGTATCGGCCTCGACCTTCGTCATGCTGTCGCTGGTAAGCTCCAAACTGGACATCTACCTGGTACCCGCCTACCCGTTCATGGTCTATCTCTCGGCCATCTGGATAGCCCGTACCGGCGCCTCGAAATGGTACTCGGCTGCCGCTGCCCTGCCCTGCCTGGTCTTTGCCCTGGCCCTGCCCGCCGTCGCCGTGTTGGGCGACAAACTGCCGTTCGGCCTGGGAGAATCCATCCCCACTTACCTCTGCGCCACCGTCCTGTCCGCAGCCGGGATCGCCGCACTGGTGCTCATCTTCCGCGCGCGCATGGCCTGTGGCGTAAAGACCGCCGCGATCGGATTCCTGGCGGCCGTATTCCTGGGTTCGTGGGCCATCCCCCGGGTCAATCCGCACATCGGATTCGAGTACCTGGGCGAGCGCGCCTGCCAGATCGCCCAACAACACGGCATCGAGCACTTTGCCTACTACAATTTCGACGAAGGATGGTACATGGACACCTTCACCGGCGAGTCCTTCCACCGGATTCACAACATGGACGAACTCGATTCGCTGGAATCCCTCCCCGAACCCTCGCTGCTGCTGGTCCGCCAGACGGAAGCCCGCCACGACAGCGCCTTCACCGCTCACATCCGGGATTGGAAACCGGCCGAGGAAAAAGGTTCGTACCGCCTCTTCGTACTCGAAGGCAAGAAGGAAACCGGCGGGGATGCCCTGCCGCCTCACCCCGGGCAAGAGCCCTGAACTTCCTCGCCTGCCCCTTATCTACGCGCAAGGCGCCTGGCAAAACATTGCCAGGCGCCTTGCGCATTTGCCCGCCCATGCGAGAAACGGTTCCTTTACTCCTCGATCAACCCCATGCAATACGCCCGGAAGTCCTCCCAGCGGTAGAAGGGAAAACGGTCGGTCTCGATGGGAAGGTGCACCTCCTTTTCATTGAGCAGCACCTTGACCAGGATGTCGTCCTTCGGGTCGCCTTTTTTCTTGTGGAAGAACACGATCTGCAGATTGGCCGCCATGGGCGAAATCTTGAAATCGGCCCAGTGCCGGTACAGCGTGTACGGATCGTCCACGCTCACCCCGCAGTTTTCCACACCCAGCAGCCCGGTGAGCGGGGTGATGTTCGAGTCGTGGGCAAAACGCAGTGTAGCCGCCGTATTGCCGTCGGCGATCGCCCGGTCGGCGCTCTCGATGATGTTGCGCAGCAAAGGCTTGTAGCTGTCGATGATCACCCCGTCGGAGCCCTTCGGATTGGCATCGGCAAAGTAGAACAAACAGTTGAAACACTGCCAGAGGTCGAAAAGTTCCTCGGGCGTGAACAGATCGTAAAACGAAACGGGCGTCTCCACGTTCTGCATGTCGCTGGCCACCCAATAAAAATCCCACATCGTTTCGATCGGATCGACATTCTTGAGCACGAACTCCTGGTCGCTGAACAGCGAAGCGATAAAACGGTCGGTATGCGTCTGGGCCCGGCGGAACTTCTCGTACTCGATCCTCCAGGGGGCTTTCTTCCCGATGTACTCCTGGGCCTGGGGCGAGCGGTAAGTCAGGTAAGCCATGTACTTCTGGCTCGACTCGTAGGTAATGGCCAAGCGCGGATTGAGCTCCTTCAGACGATCGCCGAAGGCCGCCATGCTCATCGCGCAGCGCAGGATGACGGACGAGCGCGCCGAAATGGCCCTCCCGTCGGCAAATACCTCGGGATACGCCTCGTACATCCGCTCGGCAATCCCGCGGTGCTGCCGGATCCCCAAAGGCGACAGGTCTCCGGCGTGTCCCTCGGCCTCCTCGTAGACCCGACGAAGACGCTGGAGCGCATCCTTTCCCAGCGGGGTCAGCGCCTCGGCCGCCTCGGCCTTCTCCATCAGGGCGAGCACCTCCGTATAGTCCGTTTCCGCCAGCAGGAAACGCGACCCATGCCGACCGAAGTGGCTGATGTAAAACGGCACATAGCCCTTGGGGGGCGGAGTAGCGACGTACTCCTTGGGTGCCGGATAAGCGTAATACACTCCCGCTGTCTTTTCGGGAGCGGCCAACATTTCTTCCTTGGTAGCCTGTCCCGCGAGAGAGAGTCCGCCGAAAAGGGCCACGAAACACAGTGTCAAATACTTCATTCCCATATTTCCTTCGAGATTTCAGTTTTGACAAATTTAGACAAAAAACCACACGGGCTTTCCCCCGGGGAAAATTTCCAGGAAAAAATCCGCCTCACACCCTCGCTGCAGACTACCGGGCGGATTCGCTTCGGGCCGCCTTGCGCGAGATCATGATGTTGCGCAGGTACACCACAAAACCGGTGGATTGCCCCAGGATAAGCACCGGATCGCGGCGGATGATGGCATACGCAATGATCATCCCCGAACCCAGCAGGCTGATGAGCCAGAACGTGGTAGGCAGCAGCGATTCGCCGGCGCGGGCCGAGTAGCGCCACTGATAGATAAAACGCAGGGTAAAGGTAAACTGCCCCACCGTCCCGAAAACGATGAGCCACCCCGGGATGTCCTCCTGCCGGAAAAGATGTTCGGCCGTCTCCCGCCAATCGACGGCAAACCAACACACGGCCACCACCGGCAGGTACGACACCACCGCCCGCAACACCGCCGGCATGGTATCCCAGGCTTTCTTGGCGCGCAGGTTCCAGATGTAGATGTAGTAAGAGATCAACTGACCGGCTATGATGGCAAAATCGTTCCGCAACCATCCGTACACGCACAGCATGAACGAAGCGGCCATGCTCATCTGCCAGAACAGGGTCGGCGAGAGGACTTTCTTGGCCCGTTCCGAAGCGATCCACTGCACCAGCAAGCGGCCCGAAAAAAGGATCTGCGCCGCGATGCCGATCAGAAAGACGAGGTACGGATTCATAAATCGGTGTCTTTCACCTTGTAATTGATGTAGCGGCTCTTCATCCAGCGGTAAGCGAAGCAGTCATTGAAAGGACCGATGAGGCGATTCCACATCGTGTACTTCGACTTGCCGGCCGTACGGGGGAAATGCCGGATGGGCACCTGCTTGACCGTGCCGTTCTGCAGGGCGATCAAGGCCGGAACAAACCGGTGCAGACCGGTGAACAACGGCATCCGCTTGGCATTTTCGGTGCGGATCAACTTCAACGGGCAGCCCGTATCCTTGGCATCGTCGCCGGTCATCATCCGGCGGAAAGCATTGCCGATCTTCGACTGGATGCGCTTGGCCAGGGTGTCCTTGCGGTTGGCGCGGATACCGGTTACCAACGTGTATCGGTCGGCGTATTCGGCCAGGAGATTGAAATCCTCCGGAGTGGTCTGCAGGTCGGCGTCGATGTAGCCCACGTAGGTCGACTGGGCATAGTCGATCCCGGCCTTCATCGCAGCCGAATTGCCGCAATTCTTCTCGAAGCAGAGGTAAAACATATCCGGATTGCGCCCGCAAATATCCCGGATCATTTCGGTCGATCCGTCGGTGGAGCCATCGTCCACGAAAAGGATGCACGAAACCAGTTTCGCCGTAGCGAGGTATTTCTTCAGTTCCTCTTCGAGCCGTTGCATGTTGTCCCGCTCGTTGAACACGGGCACGATCACGGTCATGAAATAATCCTGGGTCTTGTTCATTGGGCCATAAAGTTTAGACGCTGACAAAGGTACGCTTTTTTTGCATCCCCGCCTCCCATCCGGATGCGGTTTTCCCGCCATCGGCCGTCCTTCCCCGCAGGAAATCGCCCCGAAGGACCCTTTTCCCGAAAAAAAAGACAACGAAAGCCGCACAAAAGCCCCGTTCTCCCGCGCTTCTTCTTTCCCTTAGGAAAGAAGCTTGCGGATCGCCTCCACCGCCGCATCGATCTGCGGCGGAGTATTGAACCGGCCTATCGACACGCGCAGCGAGGGGCACCCCGCCATCGGGTCCTGCGGTCCGTACAACTGTCCCAATACCGCCGAAGGCTCCAGCGCCCCGGCCATGCACGCGCTCCCGGCCGAGACCTGCACTCCGGCCATATCCAGGGAGAGCAGCACGATCGAAGCGTCTTTCTTCACCGGAAGGGTGATGTTGACCACCCCCGGAAGCGTCTCATCCCCACCCTGGCGGCACAAACCGTTGAAGCGGACACCCGGCATCGTTTCCAGTCCCCGCACCAGACGATCCCGCAAACGGGACACCTCCGCCGCATCCTGCTGCATGCGTTCCATAGCGATCCGCAGCGCGCAGCACATCCCGGCGATCCCCGCCACGTTTTCCGTCCCGGAGCGCATCCCGCGCTCCTGTCCTCCCCCGAGGATCCAGGCGGGAAGGCTTCCCTCCTGCCGGATGTAGAGCAAGCCCACGCCCTTGGGACCATGGAACTTGTGCGCCGAAGCCGAAAGGAAATCCACCGGCAACTTCCCCAGATCGAGCGCCACCCTTCCGACCGTCTGCACCGCATCCGTATGGTACAACGCCCCGTAGCGATGGCAAAGCTCCCCGATGGCGCAAAGGTCGTACAGGTTGCCCGTCTCGTTGTTGGCATGCATCAGGCTGACCAGCGTAGGCGTATCCTCCCCGCAGGAGAGGATGCGTTCGAGTTCGTCCATACGCAGGCGGCCGTCCGCCTCCAGTCCCACGTATTCCACCCGGACAGGATGGGGGGTATCCGCCCCGTTCTCCTGCTCGATGGCCTCCAGGGTACGCGTTACCGCATGGTGTTCCGCCCGGCAGGACACGATGCGCCGGATGCCGGCACGAACCGCCCCCCGCAGGACCGTATTGTCGCTTTCCGTCCCTCCGGAGGTAAAAAACACCTGGGAGCTTCGCGCGCCGAGCAGCGCCGCGATCTCCCGGCGGGAGGTCTCGACCACGACTTTGGCGTCGCGCCCGGCCGTATGGGTGGACGAGGGGTTGGCAAAGGTATCGTAGAGCACTTGCCCCATGGTGAGGATCACTTCGGGCAGGGGGCGGGTGGTGGCGGCATTGTCCAGATAAATGGGCTGCGGGCCCTGGTGGGGTTTGTCCATGATCGCTGCAAGAATGTTTCCGAGAGGCAAAGTTCCGGGATTTCCTCCGGATTGCACAAGAATTTTGTTTTTTTATTTGTTTTCAGCAGAAGTATTTATAACTTTGCGCTCTCCGTGCAAGACCCTGCCCTTGCCGGTTTCGCCCGCGGGAAACGAAAGGCCCGACCAACCTTCCGAACCCAGGCAAGACATTGAGTATCCGAAATAAAAAGAATTCGAAAATACGATGAAAAAAGGTATCCATCCCGAAAATTACAGACTTTGCGCATTCCGCGACATGTCCAACGGCGAAACGTTCATCACCCGCTCCACCGCCGACACCAAAGATACGGTAGAGATCGACGGAGTAACTTACCCACTGGTAAAACTGGAAATCTCCGCCGCTTCGCACCCGTTCTACACCGGCAAGGTGAAACTGGTCGATACGGCCGGCCGTGTGGACAAGTTCCGCAAGAAATACGGCGTGAAGTGATCTTCCGCAAAGTACATCCCCTTCCGTGAGCGGGGGCAAGCAAAAAGGCGGCGCCGTTGGCGCCGCCTTTTTGCTTGCCCCCGCTCACGGAAAGCCTGCCCGCACACCCCGCGGACTAACGATCCGCCTCCCGAGCGCGGAGCCGGAACAACGCATCCAGGCGGTCGGCCTCGCGTTCCTTTTCCGGGAAATCCACCGCCGTTACCACCACGTCGGCCCGTTCCGCCCGCTGACGGTCGGACATCTGCCGCTCCATCCGCGCCAAAACCTGCTCGCGGGACAAACCATCGCGCGCCATCGTGCGCTCGATGCGCACCTGCTGCGGAATACATACCGCCACCGTCATATCGCACCGACGATCGCCGCCGGACTCGAAAAGGATCGCCGACTCGAACACCGCATACGGCCCCTGGGCGCACAAGCGCCAGTGCTCGAAATCCCAGTACACCGCCGGATGCACCAAGGCATCGAGCCGGGCCAGAAGTCCCGCATCGGCAAAAACCTTCCCGGCCACATACCCGCGGTCCAAACGCCCCTGCACATAGGCGCGCTCGCCGAGCAAAGCCCGGATACCCGCCATCAGGACCGGATCGGAATCCATCAGTTCCTTGGCCTGCACATCGGCCGAATACACCGCCGCGCCGCGTCGAGCCAGCATCGCCGCCAGCGTGCTTTTCCCCGAGCCGATCCCGCCGGTAAGCCCTACGGTATAGAGAAGCCGTTTCATCGCATTTTCAGGATCAACGTTTCCGATAGATATACTGCACCCTTTCGGGTTCCAAAGTTACCTTGCCGGCAAAGGCCGGAGCATCCGTCACCTTGGGATACACGTACCGCGAATCGGGATCGGTGTGGGACAGATCGACCGTCACCCGGAAATCCTTCTCCGCGATCCGCGCATAATCCTCCACTGCCACCCGGTAGCGGAGCGTTACCTTCGAAGGGAAAAACTTCGCCGACCATCCCGCCGGAGCTCCCACGGCCCGCACCGGAACGCGGATCGTCCCTTCGGTATAGGGCTTTACCGTCAAGGACACGGCCACCTGCGATGGCTCTACCCGCACTTTGCGCAACCCGGAAGGCAACTCGACGGCTACCGAATCCGTCAGGGAAGCCGACAGATTGCGGTACGTCCGCTCGGGCAAAACGATCCGGTCCAAGGTTTCCAACTCCTCCGGCGTACCGAAAACCTTCACCTGCGCCGGTTGAACCATCACCGGATCGAACATCCCGTAGCCCGGGCGAAAACTCGTGCGCACCCCGGCCAATTCGACCGGGACGGTCTTGACCACCTCGTCTCCCATGTTCAGGTAGATCGTATCGGCGTCGATCTGCTCGACGCGGTCGGTGGGCAAAACTGCGTGGGCCATCAGTTCGGGATGCTTGGCCGGCACCCAGAAATGGCGCCCGTGCGCACTCTCCACCACCTTGGCCAGATCGACCTCCAACAGCCGCGAGCCGACGGCGTAGCTGAGCATGTTGAACCCGTTCATCTGCACCGCGATACCGATCTTTTGCGTCGAAAGTTCCCGCGAAGAATATCCCGCCGGGGTATTCGTATAGACGGGCGAGACGGTAGCGGACATCACGTAGCCGTTTTCCACCTGCTTCAAAAACCAAATGGCCAGGATACCGACAAAGATCGCCAGCAGCACCACCAGCGAGCGGTTGTGCCGTACCTTGACATCGAATATGCGGCGCAGTTCCCCCTTGATATCCGGCTCCTGTTGCGGGTCCTCCCCGGGGGATTTCGGCCGGGGTCGTTCCTGTTCCATACCACGAAAATAAATAAACGAGGGGGAAACAACAAAAATAACAAGCATACAATAACATTTCCCGGGACAATTGCTATCTTTGTTCAATAAACACCCGCCGGGTTTCCCGGCGAATTTCCCGATGCTGACAGAAAAGCTGCCGGGAAACCATCATACGCAAAACATTGAAACAAAAAACTCGACAAACATCATGGACAATCCTTCCGTCTTTCCCCACGGCATAAAAACCGGCGTCATCGCCGGGGTGGCCGCCATTCTGGTAACGCTTTTGGCTTACGTACTGAACATCAACATGCTCGGTTGGGGTTTCATGGGAGTGAGCTACCTCGTGCTCATCGGGGTGATGATCTACGGACTGCTGGGCTTCCGCAAAGCCAACGGCGGCTATATGGCTTTCGCCCAAGGCCTCCTCATTGTCCTGACAGCCGGGATGATCTGTGCGGTGATCAACTACTTCTTCGGTTTGCTCTACTACAACGTCATCGACCCCGGATTTGAACAGGAAGTCATCGAAAACTCCCTGGCCGCCTACGAAAAGGTGGGCATCACCGTAACCGACGAGGTAGAAGAACTCATCCGCTCCAATGCCGAAGCCAGCACGCATTTCTCCTGGAGATATTTTTCGTATGCCATCGTATTGGCACTATTCGTTTGGACGATCCTGAGTCTTATCCTCGGGGCGATCTTTTCCAAGAAAGACCCCAACGACATCCTGTAAACCCGAAATCATCCAACCCATACATACCCGTCCGAAATGGAAAAAAGAATGTCTGTCGGCCAATACGCCTTCTACTGCGGAGTAACCACCGGCTTTGCCCTGGCGCTTATCTCGTTGCTGAGCTACGTGCCCATCCTGGGAACGATCGCCTGGCTGCTGCGCCTGCTCGCCCTGGTATTCCTCACCATGTACTTCGTGCGGCGTTACCGCGACCAGTTCAACGGCGGGATACTCACCTCCGGCGAAGGATTTCTGCTCACCTTCCTGATGTTCCTCTACATCGGCATCATCGCCGCCCTGTACACCGGGACACAGCTCGGCCTGATGGCCGCAAAAGACTCGCAGGAGCTCTTCCTGCTGCTACAGCAGACCTATGAAGACGCCGGCATCGACGTGCCCGACCAGACCATCCGCGATGTAATCAAGATCGTGCCCTACGTCGTCGGTATTTTTTACATCCTCGGACACCTGGTCGTCGGAGCGATCTTCGGCGCGATATACTCCTCGTCCTTCCGGCGGGAAGACCCCTATCCTCCCGAAGAACAAACCATGAACTGATCCGCTCCCGGGAACGATTCCCGGGGACAGCAACCGAAAAAAGAAAGGGACACCGAACATGCAAATATCGATCGTCATCCCGCTGTACAACGAACAGGAATCCCTGCGCGAACTCAACGACTGGATCCGCCGGGTGATGACCCGCGAAGGGTTCACCTACGAAGCGATCTATGTGGACGACGGCTCCACCGACGGTTCGTGGCAGACCATCGAAACGATGGCCGTTGACGACCCGGCTGTGCGGGGCGTCAAACTGCGGGGCAACCAGGGCAAATCCCTGGCCCTGCGCGCCGGATTCCGCGCAGCGGAAGGCGAGGTGGTTTTCACCATGGACGCCGACCTGCAGGATTCGCCGGACGAACTGCCCCAGATGTACCGCATGATCACCCAGGAAGGCTACGACCTGGTCTCCGGCTGGAAAAAGAAACGCTACGACCCGCTCTCGAAGACCCTCCCGACCAAACTGTACAACTGGGTCGCCCGACGGGCCACCGGGCTTACCCTGCACGATTTCAACTGCGGGCTGAAGGCCTACCGCCGCGAGGTGGTCAAATCCATCGACCTTTACGGCGAAATGCACCGCAACATCCCGATGTTGGCTCAGGAAGCCGGATTTTCCCGCATCGGGGAAAAGATCGTCCATCACCAGGCACGCAAGTACGGCCATTCCAAGTTTGGACTGAACCGCTTTATCAACGGCTTTCTGGACATGATCTCCATGGTGGTGCTCCGCCGCTTCGGCCGCCAGCCGATGCACTTTTTCGGTACGCTGGGCTTTCTGATGTTCATCGTCGGGTTTTTCAGCGCGGCATACGTGGGCTTTTCCAAACTCTGGCTGCTCTACCACGGGCAAAAAACCATCCTGGTGACCGACAACCCCTGGTTTTACATCACCTTGACGATGATGATCCTGGGCGTGCAATTCCTGATGGCGGGATTCGTGGGCGAGATGATCGTCAAAGGGCGCAGCCGCGTGCCGGACTTCTACCTGGACCGCACCCTGGGCAAGGACGAACAACTCAAAAAAGGATAAGCGGGGCTTTCCAGGGACTCGCCGTAAACGCGATACAGACAAGAGAGAAACCAACCGTATATACAAAAACACCAAAAACTTTCACGATATGGAACTGAAAGAGTTAGCGTTGGAGCGAGCCAAGACGTGGCTTTCCGACCAATACGACGAGCAGACGCGCCAACAGGTGCAGCAAATGATAGACCAAGGGTCCGACGAACTGGTCGATGCCTTTTACAAGGACCTCGAATTCGGCACCGGCGGCATGCGCGGCATCATGGGCGTGGGAACCAACCGCATGAACCGCTACACCATCGGCGCCGCCACCCAGGGATTGGCCGACTACCTGAAGGAACAGTTCCCCGGGAAACCGATCTCGGTGGTGATCGGCTGCGACGTCCGCCACAATTCCGATACCTTCTCCCGGATGTGCGCCGAAGTCCTCTCGGCCAACGGCATCAAAGCCTATCTGTTCGACGGCTTCCGCCCCACACCGGAGATCTCCTTCGCCATCCGTTACCTGCACGCCCAGAGCGGCATTATCATCACCGCCTCGCACAACCCGCCCAAATACAACGGGTACAAAGCCTACTGGGACGACGGCTCGCAGGTAGTCCCCCCGCACGACACCGGCATCATCGACCGCGTAGCCAAGGTGCACGTGGGCGACATCCGCTTTACGCCCGATGAACGGCTCATCGAAACCATCGGGCCGGAAGTGGACCGCGCATTCGTCGAAGCCGCCGTCGAACACGGCAGTTGCGACACCACGGGACGCGAGGATTTCAAACTGGTGTACACCCCCATCCACGGGACTTCGTTCCGGGCGATGATTCCCGCATTGGACCGCGCCGGCTTCCACTACGTAACCGTGGAGGAACAAATGGTCCCCTCGGGCGATTTCCCCACCGTCCAGTCCCCCAACCCGGAAAATCCCGAAGCCCTGAAGATGGCTACCGACCTGGCCATCCGGGAAAATGCCGACATGGTGGTAGGCACCGACCCGGACGCCGACCGCATCGGCATCGCGGTGCGCAATCTGCACGGAGAGCTGGAACTGCTCAACGGCAACCAGACCAACACCGTGCTGGTATCCTACCTTCTGGAACGCTGGCGCAAACAAGGCCGGCTCAACGGGAAACAGTTCATCGGATCGACCATCGTTACCTCGGACATCTTCTACAAGATCGCCGACCTGTACGGAGTGAAGTGCAAAACCGGGCTGACGGGCTTCAAGTGGATTGCCGACATGATCCGCCGCGCCGAAGGCCAGGAGGAATTCGTCGGAGGCGGCGAAGAGAGCTTCGGCTTCATGGTGGGCGATTTCGTGCGCGACAAGGACTCCATCACCACGACCATCCTGGCCTGCGAAGTGGCGGCCGTGGCCAAAGCCAACGGATCGTCCTTTTTCCAGGAACTGCTCAAGATCTACCAAAAGACCGGCATGTACCGCGAAAGCCTGGTGAACATCGTCCGCGAAGGCGTTTCGGGGGCCCAGCAGATCAAGGCCATGATGGACACCCTGCGGGAAAACCCGCTCAAGACCATCGACGGCTCGCCCGTGGTGCGCATCGACGATTACAAGACTTCCGTCTCGAAAGACCTTGCCACCGGTACGCAGACGCCCATCCGGATTCCCAAATCGGACGTGCTGATCTACTACACGGCCGACGGAGCCAAGATCGCCGCACGTCCTTCGGGTACCGAGCCGAAGATCAAGTTTTACTTCAGCGTCAACGCTCCGCTGCCCTCTGTCGAACAGTACGAACAGGTGTGGAAGGCCCTGGGTGAAAAACTCCAACGCATCGAGAAGGAAATGGACTTCTGACAAATCCTCTCGCGTCCTCCTGATCCGGTCGGGGCGTGCAAGCGCAAAGCGGGGCGGTCTTTCGACCGCCCCGCTTTGCGCTTGCACGCCCCGACCGGTATTACCCCGGGTCAGATGTTGTAATCGTTGACCGCCAAGCGGCGCGGTATCGTGCGCTTGAGGTACAGTTTGGTGCCCACCGGCGGCTGAACCCCCGCCTTGATCCGGTTTTTGGCATAAAGCGACTCGACCGTCATCCCCAGTTTCTGTGCGATCGAATACATCGTATCACCCTGGGCCACCGTATAGAAAGGCTCCGCTCCGGAGGTCTTTTTCTTCACCAGGAAAAGATACTGCCCCGGTATGAGTTGCGAATCGTAGCGCAATTCGTTGTAGTCCAAAATCTTCTTCAACGGCACATCGAACCGCTGCGCAATATCCCAAGGCGTATCGCCCGGGAAGGCCACCACGTACAGCATTCCCTTGTTCGCATGGCGGTACATCGCATCGCGGTCGGCCGAGAAGGAGGATACCGCTCCCGCATGCACCGTATCGGCCGAAGCTACCAACCCCTGTTCGGCCCCCTGAAGGTCGAGCTCGTGCAGGGAATAGTTCTCGATAAGCCGGATCAGTTTTTCGGCGTACAGCGGATCGGTCGCATAACCGGCCGCCTTCAGCCCCTTGGCCCAGGCTTGGTAATCGGTCGGGTCCAGGCTGTAAAGCGAAGCATACCGGTCGCGTTTGAGGAACGCCGAATGGTCGCGGTAGGAATCCTCCACCTGTTCGTATTTGCGGAAACACTCGTTGCGCCTATCATCATCCTTTCGCACGCTTTTCCCGGTCCAATCCGAGGTGCACTTGATCCCGAAGTGATTGTTGGCCTCCACCGCCAGGAAACTGGTCCCGGCCGCCGATTCCAACAGCCCCTGCGCCAGGATGATGCTGGCCGGGATACGCTCCGAACGCATTTGTCGGACCGCTATGTCCTTGTACTTTTCGATGTAGTCCCGATAAGCCTGCGAGGTGTTCTGTCCCCGAAGCCCCAAAAGGGAGACCGCGACCAGGAAAAAAGAGAGAAATCCTTTCATGCCAAACTCTTCTTCAAGTTCCTAACAACCGCTCATATACCGGTCGGATTTCTGGTAGGAATCCTTCCGGTCGAAAGCCTTGCCCTGGAAAAGGAGCAGCCACACGAAACCCACCGAAACGGCCGCATCGGCCACGTTGAACACCGCCGGGAAAAACACGAAAGGCTCCCCCCCCCAGATGGGCAACCACTGCGGCAAGACTCCCTGCCAGAAATGGAAATAAAACATATCGACCACCCGCCCGTGGAACAGCGGTGCATACCCGCCCCCTTCGGGCAGGAAAGTAGCCACGCCGACCGCCGGATCGTTGAAGACAAGCCCGTAAAACATCGAATCGATGATGTTTCCCACCGCTCCGGCAAAGATGAGCGTGAGCGGGATCACCAAAGTCGCCGAAGCATGACGACGCGTCAGGTTTCGGATCAGCCACAACAGCAGCACCGACACCACGATGCGGAACAGGGTGAGCAACAACTTGCCCGCCTCGCCTCCGAATTCCATCCCGAAAGCCATCCCGGGATTTTCGACAAAATGCAGGTCAAACCACGAAGTAACCGGGATCTTCTCTCCCAGATACATATGGGTCTTCACCCAAAACTTGAGCGCCTGGTCGGCCGCCAGGACGAGAAAACTGATCAGAAATACTTTTTTCAACGGTTACGGCGTTATTATCTTCCTTCGTATTGTCCCAAAAAGGATACACGAATGCATTATCCGACAAAGCTATAAAAGATTTCCCAAACAGGGGCATTCCTCCCGTTTTTTTTGCCGCACATCCCTTCCCTTTCGCAAGTTTGCCCCGATCCCTCAAATTTCTTCCCACGACAGGATTATGCCCTCGGCATTCGACAAATCCGGACACTTTTTTTCACCTTCTTGCCGCCATGCTCGCCTTTGCCTACATTTTCACAAGACAGGATGCGCCTCGGCAAATCCTGGAGGAAAAACTTCGTTTTCCCTCTCGTCTTTGCGCTCGGCTTTCACTATATTTTCATAATACAGGATGCGCCTCGGCAAATCCTGGAGGAAAAACTTCGTTTTCCCTCTCGTCTTTGCGCTCGGCTTTCACTATATT